>JAEEGF011955777.1_pt1 | contig 19919 bp, 9 predicted proteins | sample 9134171 | NCBI WGS metagenome assembly JAEEGF01 (sample SAMN16246542, study PRJNA631951) | gut metagenome | biome: gut microbiome; feature: rumen; material: AP-attached | host: Bos | place: Iran: Karaj | collected 2018-10
TATTACATCGACCCACCGCGCTACACCATCGACGAGTGCCTGGAGCGGGGACTGACCTACTGCGTTCCGTTGAAGGCCAAGCTCAAGCTCTATTGCACCGACCCTGATCATGAGGACTTCGCAACCGAGGTCCAGAGCGTCTACCTCGGGGCTATCCCTTATATGACCGATAAGGGTACGTTCGTCATCAACGGCGCTGAGCGTGTGGTCGTCTCGCAGTTGCACCGCAGTCCGGGCGTCTTCTTCGGACAGAGCATCCACGCCAACGGCACCAAGCTTTACTCGGCGCGCATTATCCCGTTCAGGGGCTCTTGGATTGAGTTCGCCACCGACATCAACAATGTGATGTATGCCTACATCGACCGCAAGAAGAAGCTGCCGGTGACTACCCTGTTGCGAGCTATTGGTCTGGAGACCGATAATGACATCATTAAGATCTTTGGTCTGGCTGAAGAAATCAAAGTGAACAAGACCAACCTCAAGAAGGCTGTTGGTCGACGCATCGCTGCGCGCGTGTTGCACTCGTGGAACGAAGACTTCTCGGATGAGGCAACGGGCGAGGTGATCTCGATTGAGCGTAACGAGGTGGTAGTTGAGCGCGACACTGTCATTGAGGAGGAGAATATTCCTGCCATCCTTGAGTCGGGTGTGCAGACCATCCTGCTCCACAAGGAGGATGTCAACATCAGCGAGTACCAGATTATCTATAACACACTGGGCAAGGACACTTGCAACAGCGAGCGTGAGGCCGTCAACTACATCTATCGACAGCTGCGCAACGCCGAGCCACCCGATGATGCAACCGCACGCGATGTCATCAACAACCTCTTCTTCAGCGAGAAGCGCTATGACCTGGGCGAGGTCGGTCGTTTCCGCATCAACAAGAAGTTGTCGCTTGAGACATCGATGGATGTGCGTGTGCTCACCAAGGAGGATATCATTGAGATCATCAAGTATCTCATCGGCCTGATTAACAGCAAGACTGATGTCGATGATATTGACCACCTGAGCAACCGCCGTGTTCGCACCGTGGGCGAGCAGCTCTACAACCAGTTTGGTGTAGGTCTGGCGCGCATGGCACGCACCATCCGCGAGCGTATGAATGTTCGTGACAACGAGGTGTTCACCCCGACCGATCTGATCAACGCCAAGACTATCTCGTCGGTGATCAACACCTTCTTTGGAACCAATGCACTGTCGCAGTTCATGGACCAGACCAACCCGTTGGCCGAGATTACTCACAAGCGTCGTATGTCGGCACTGGGTCCTGGTGGTCTGTCTCGCGAGCGCGCTGGTTTTGAGGTGCGCGACGTGCACTACACGCACTATGGTCGTCTCTGCCCCATTGAGACCCCTGAGGGCCCCAATATCGGTCTGATTTCGTCGCTCTGCGTGTATGCTAAGATCAACAAGCTGGGCTTCATTGAGACTCCTTACCGTCCAGTGAATAGCTCAAAGGTAGATCTGAACAATAAGGACATCATCTATCTCACCGCCGAGGCCGAGGAAGGCCGCATCATCGCACAGGGTAATGCCGCTGTCGATGACAAGGGTAATTTCCTGGATCAGCGCATTAAGGCACGTCTAGACGCCGACTTCCCCGTGGTTACTCCCGAGCGCGTTGAGCTGATGGACGTTTCGCCGCAACAGATCGCGTCGATTGCTGCAGCCTTGATTCCGTTCCTGGAGCATGACGATGCTAACCGTGCGTTGATGGGCGCTAACATGATGCGCCAGGCAGTGCCTCTGATTCACAGCGAGGCACCCATCGTGGGTACTGGCATCGAGGAGCGTCTGGCTTATGACAGTCGCACACAAATCATGGCTGAGGGACCGGGTGTTGTGGAGTATGTCGATGCCGATGTCATCCGCATTCGCTATGACCGCACCGAGGACGAGCAGTTTGTTTGCTTCGACGAGCCTGTGCGTGAGTATCGTCTGCCCAAGTTCCGTAAGACCAACCAGAGTACGACCATCGACCTGCGACCCATCTGCGACCGCGGTCAGCGCGTCAAGAAGGGCGACCTGCTCACCGAGGGATACTCGACCGAGAATGGCGAGCTCGCCTTGGGTCGTAACCTCAAGGTTGCCTACATGCCCTGGAAGGGATATAACTATGAGGACGCTATTGTGCTCAACGAGCGCATGGTGCGTGAGGATATCCTCACCTCGGTGCATGTCGATGAGTACACCCTCGAGGTGCGCGAGACCAAGCGCGGAATGGAGGAGTTGACCAATGACATCCCCAACGTCAGCGAGGACGCTACTAAGGACCTTGACGAGCGCGGTATTATCCGTGTGGGAGCACACATTATCCCCGGTGATATCTTGATCGGTAAGATCACGCCGAAGGGCGAGAGCGACCCGACACCCGAGGAGAAACTGTTGCGCGCCATCTTTGGTGACAAGGCTGGCGACGTCAAGGACGCCTCGCTCAAGGCCAACCCGTCGCTCAAGGGCGTGATTGTGGGTACACAGCTGTATGCCCGCGCCATGAAGAAGCGCGTGCGTGGCGGTGACCCCGAGATTGCAAAGCTTGACGAGGAACACAATGCCCAGCAGGCCGAGCTCCGCGAGCAGTTGCTCCAGAAGCTCATAACCCTTACCGAGGGCCGCAAGTCGGCTGGCGTGAAGGACTTCCTCGACACCGAGCTGGTGCCCAAGGGACAGGTCTTCACTCCCGAGCTGGTACGTGCCATTGAAGACTTTGAGTCGGTCAATCTGAGCAAGTGGACCACCGACACACGCATCAACGACATGATTCGTGCCACGGTGATGAACTACCTGCACAAGAGCAAGACCATGGAGGCCCGCCTGCGTCGTCGCAAGAGCGACATCTCGGTGGGCGACGAGCTGCCCACGGGTATCATGCAGTTGGCCAAGGTCTATGTCGCCAAGAAGCGCAAGATTGGCGTTGGTGATAAGATGGCAGGTCGCCATGGTAACAAGGGTATTGTCTCGCGTGTCGTACGTCAAGAGGATATGCCGTTCCTGGCCGATGGAACACCCGTTGACTTGGTGCTGAACCCTCTGGGTGTGCCTTCGCGTATGAACCTGGGTCAGGTGTTCGAGGCCGTTTTGGGTTGGGCTGGACGTGAACTGAACGTGAAGTTCGCTACCCCCATCTTCGATGGCGCCTCGCTCGACGACCTTAATGAGTGGACCGACAAGGCTGGACTGCCGCGTGGTGGACGTACTCAGCTCTACGATGGTGCTACGGGCGAGCCTTTCGACCAGAAGGCAACAGTCGGTGTTACCTACTTCCTCAAGCTCGGTCATATGGTCGAGGATAAGATGCATGCACGCAGCATTGGCCCGTACTCGCTCATCACCCAGCAGCCGTTGGGCGGTAAGGCACAGTTTGGTGGCCAGCGCTTCGGTGAAATGGAGGTGTGGGCGCTCGAGGCATTCGGCGCATCGCACGTCCTGCAAGAGATCCTCACTGTCAAGAGCGATGATGTCGTCGGACGAAGCAAGGCCTATGAGGCTATTGTCAAGGGCGACACCATGCCCAATCCTGGCATCCCCGAGTCTCTCAATGTGCTGTTGCACGAGTTGCGCGGTCTGTGCCTGAGTGTGAAACTTGAATAATAACCTCTTACATCACAAGATATGGCTTTTAGAAGAGACAATAAGATCAAGAGCAACTTCTCTCGCATCTCCATCAGTCTGGCATCGCCCGACGAAATCCTGGAGAACTCTTATGGAGAGGTGCTCAAGCCGGAGACCATCAACTACCGCACCTACAAGCCCGAACGCGATGGATTGTTCTGCGAGCGCATCTTTGGCCCTGTCAAGGACTATGAGTGCCATTGCGGAAAGTACAAACGCATCCGTTACAAGGGCATCGTGTGCGACCATTGTGGTGTAGAGGTCACCGAGAAGAAGGTGCGCCGCGAGCGCAGCGGACACATCCAGCTGGTCGTGCCAGTGGCACACATCTGGTACTTCCGTTCGCTGCCCAACAAGATTGGTTACTTGCTGGGAATGCCCACCAAGAAACTTGACGCGGTCATCTACTACGAGCGCTACGTGGTAATCAATCCGGGTGGACAAAAACTCAAAGAGAACGATAAGGAACGCGAACTCGAGAAGTTGGACCTCCTCAGTGAGGACGAGTACCTGTCAATTGTCGAGAACTTGCCAAAGGAGAATGCCTCGCTTGAGGACAATGACCCCAACAAGTTCATTGCCAAGATGGGTGCTGAGGCCATCTTCGACCTCTTGTCCGAGATTGACCTAGACGTGCTGGCCAACCAGTTGCGCGACCGTGCCTACAAGGAGAATAGCCAACAGCGCAAGACCGAGGCACTCAAGCGCCTGCAGGTGGTGGAGTCGTTCCGCACCAGCAAGAACATCAACAAGCCCGAGTGGATGATCCTCAAGGTTCTGCCTGTGATTCCGCCCGATTTGCGTCCCCTTATCCCGCTGGACGGTGGACGTTTTGCCACCAGCGACATCAACGACTTGTATCGTCGAGTCATCATCCGCAACAATCGACTGAAACGACTCATCGAGATCAAGGCGCCCGAGGTCATCCTGCGCAACGAGAAACGTATGCTCCAGGAGGCCGTCGACTCGCTGCTCGACAACTCGCGCAAGTCATCTGCGGTCAAGAGCGATGCTAACCGACCCTTGAAGTCGCTCAGCGACAGCCTCAAGGGAAAGCAGGGACGTTTCCGTCAGAACCTGCTTGGTAAGCGCGTCGACTATTCGGCACGTTCGGTTATCGTCGTTGGTCCTGAACTGAACATGGGCGAGTGCGGTATCCCCAAGGATATGGCTGCCGAGCTATACAAGCCCTTCGTGATTCGCAAACTCATTGAGCGCGGCATTGTCAAGACGGTCAAGAGCGCCAAGAAGATTGTCGATCGCAAGGAGCCCGTCGTGTGGGACATCCTCGAGAATGTGATGAAGGGTCACCCAGTGCTTCTGAACCGTGCACCGACACTGCACCGTCTGGGTATCCAGGCATTCCAGCCCAAGCTCATCGAGGGCAAGGCAATTCAGCTGCACCCGCTTGCATGTACGGCATTTAACGCCGACTTTGATGGTGACCAGATGGCAGTGCACCTGCCACTGGGCAACGAGGCCATCGTCGAGGCGCAGATGCTCATGCTCGAGCCGCACAACATCCTCAACCCCGCTAATGGTGCGCCCATTACAGTCCCCTCGCAGGACATGGTGCTTGGCTTGTACTACATCACCAAGCTGCGTGCGGGTGACAAGGGTGAGGGACTCAAGTTCTACGGACCCGAAGAGGCTATCATTGCTTACAACGAGGGCCGTGTGGCTATGAACGCCATCATCTCGGTACGCACCGAGGTCGCCGACGAAAACGGCAACCTGCAAACACAGTTGGTCGAGAATACGTCGGTGGGACGCATCATGTTTAACAACAGTGTGCCCCGCGAGATGGGATTCATCAACGAACTGATCTCGAAGAAGTCGCTGCGCGACATCATCACTCGCGTCATAGGACGTTGTGGTGTGCCTCGCTCAGCCAAGTTCCTCGACGATGTGAAGAACATGGGTTACTACATGGCCTTCAAGGGCGGTCTGTCGTTCAACCTCGACGACGTGCTCATTCCTGAGAAGAAGGCTGATTATATCGCTGAGGGTGATGCCCGCGTTGAACAAATCATCAACGACTACAACATGGGCTTTATTACCAACAACGAGCGTTACAACCAGGTCATCGACGTGTGGACCAATGTCAATCAGCGCCTGACGGCAACCCTGATGGACGAGATGAAGAACGACAAGCAGGGCTTCAACTCGGTCTACATGATGTTGGACTCTGGTGCCCGTGGTTCTAAGGATCAGATTCGCCAGCTCTCGGGTATGCGTGGCCTGATGGCCAAGCCGCAGAAGTCGGGTGTCGAAGGTGGACAACAGATTATCGAGAACCCGATCCTTGCTAACTTCAAGGAGGGTCTGTCGGTGCTCGAGTACTTCATCTCAACGCACGGTGCCCGCAAGGGTCTTGCCGATACGGCATTGAAGACCGCAGATGCAGGTTATCTGACGCGTCGTCTCGTCGACGTGGCCCATGACGTGGTCATCACCGAGGACGACTGCGGTACACTGCGTGGTCTCGTCTGTCGCGAGGTGAAGAACAAGGACGACGTGGTTGCCTCGCTGGGCGAGCGCATCGTCGGTCGAGTGTCGGTGCATGACGTCATCGACCCGACCACCAACGAGGTTATCGTCCTGGCTGGTGAGGAAATCACCGATGCAGCCGCAGCACGCATTAACGCCTCGCCCATTGAGGCGGTCGAGATTCGCTCGGTGCTGACCTGCGAGGCTAAGCATGGTGTATGTGCCAAGTGCTATGGACGCAACTTGGCATCGCACCGCATGGTGCAGAAGGGCGAAGCCGTCGGCGTGATTGCCGCACAGTCTATCGGCGAGCCGGGTACACAGCTGACCCTGCGTACTTTCCACGCTGGTGGTGTGGCAAGCAACCAGGCTGCCGAGTCACAGATGGTATCGAAGTACGACGGTATCCTCGAGCTCGAGGAGTTGCGCACGGTCAAGAACAAGGACGGTGTCGACATCGTCATTGGCCGTATGACCGAGATGCGCATCATCGACGCCAACACGCGTCTGCCGCTCACGTCGGGTACCATCGTCTATGGTTCGAAACTCTACTTTGAGAATGGTGCCGAGGTCCACAAGGGTGACAAGATCACCGAGTGGGACCCCTTCAATGCAGTCATCGTCAGTGAGGTGGGCGGTACGCTCCGCTTCAACAACCTGGTTGACGGCATCACCTATCGCACCGAGGTCGACGAGACATCGGGCAATAGCGAGAAGATCATCATCGAGAGCAAGGACCACACGCGCATCCCCGAAGCGCAATTGTTCGACGAGAATGGCGAGGTCGTCAAGACCTATTCGTTGCCCGTGGGCGCACACCTGCTCTTCGACGAGGGTGAGCAGCTGACGGCTGGCGAGGTCTTCGTCAAGATTCCGCGCACATCGTCGGGCGGCGCTGGTGACATCACGGGCGGTCTGCCCCGTGTCACCGAGCTCTTCGAGGCACGCAACCCGTCGAACCCCGCCGTGGTCAGTGAGATTGACGGTGAGGTGACCTTCGGGCGCGTCAAGCGTGGTAACCGTGAAATTGTTGTCACCAGCCGTCTGGGCGAGGTGAAGAAGTACCTGGTGCCGCTGTCCAAGCAGATCCTGGTGCAGGAGAACGACTATGTGCGCGCTGGCACGCCGCTATCCGACGGTGCCATCACGCCTGCCGACATCCTGCGCATCAAGGGGCCCACGGCAGTGCAGGACTATATCGTCAACGAGGTACAGGATGTCTATCGTCTGCAAGGTGTGAAGATCAACGACAAGCACTTCGAGGTGATTGTGCGTCAGATGATGCGCAAGGTCAATATCCTCGACCCGGGAGATACCCGATTCCTCGAGCAGCAAGTTGTCGACAAGCGCGACTTTATGGACGAGAACGACCGCATCTGGGGCAAGAAAGTGGTCACCGACCCCGGAGACTGCCCCGATGTGATGGCCGGACAGATTATCACCGCACGCAAGCTGCGTGATTTGAACTCGACACTCAAGCGCCGTGACCTCAAGTTGGTCGTCGTGCGCGACGCCGTGCCCGCTACCAGCGAGCAGATACTGCAAGGTATCACGCGCGCCGCTCTGCAGACCTCCAGCTTCATGAGTGCCGCTTCGTTCCAGGAAACCACCAAGGTTCTCAACGAGGCAGCCATCAACGGCAAGGTCGATACCCTCGAGGGCATGAAGGAGAACGTCATCTGCGGTCACCTCATCCCTGCTGGTACCGGTCTGCGCGAGTATCAGTCAATCATGGTCGGCAGCAAGGCCGAATTGGCACTGGCTGGTGTCATCACCGACGAGAACATCCTCATCGGCGAGAACGCCATCCTGCGCTGATACAGTCTATAACCAAGACAACAGGGACAACCACTCAGGTTGTCCCTGTTTTTTTGGTATAGAACTGGCTTTATAATCTCATACCCCCAAAAGTGTAAAAGCAGAAAAAATCTCATTTTTCATTATTCTGTTCTTATTATTTTGAATTCTTAATTTATTTTCGTATCTTTGCGGTTGAATTATTACTAAATAGCCTTATTGTTTATTCATCAAAAACCAAAGATATGAAACCATTTTACAAGCTACTCTTTGCTGCTGCCATGATGTTGGCGGCGATGACCGCCTCGGCACAAACGACATTCGAGGTTGGAGACTTCGCCTATCAAGTCGATAACGTGACCGATAAACTAGTCGCTTGCACTGGCTTGAGCGCGCAAGGTCGGGCTCAGACCACGATAAACCTGAACATTCCGGGTCTCGTTCCCTACAATGGCACCAACTACCGCGTGTACAGGATCAGTGTCGGCGCATTTGAAGGTTTGACAAACACAACATCGACCGTCGAAATCGATTGGGGCGTGAAAAGCATCGATCGTGATGCATTTCTAAATTGTACTAATATCATCACGGTGCGACTGCCCAGTTCGGTGCAGTATGTTGGCACTAGGTCATTCTGGGGATGCGGCTTGGAGGAAGTGTACTACTCTTCTTACAACACCAAGCCCCTTGACCAGTCGGCCTGGGAAAATCAGGGAGAGGGTATTACTCTCTATTTGCCCCGACACTCATTGTTGAAGGCCAGCGACTTCTCGGGTAATGACATGTCGTGTTGGGAAAACTTCGAGATCGCCTATGATGACAAGTTGAGTGACTTCGATTTCTTTAATGCCCGTTGGTGCGTGCCCTTTTTGGGCGAGAATGAGTTTTTGCCCCCCACCACACCCTTTGATGTTTACTTGATTGACGGTGCTGACACAGGAACCACTCTCAGACCCGGTGCCCGTTCGATTAATTATGCTGGATTCACATTTGTCTACAAAGGGGTAGTGGCCAATGCGCTGGAGTATCACACCAACTACACCACCATCGACCTGGATGGGTGCAGCGAGATGACCTTTATCGGCGCCGATGCATTCTTTAATTGCACCAACTTGACCACGCTCAAGATCCCGGCCTCGGTCACCTCATTGGGCCTGCCCTCGATGATTACCAGCTGTTGGTCATTGCAGTCGGTCGACGTCAACAGTGAGAACCAGACCTACGCCACCTATAACGGAGCAGTCTATAACAAAGCGCTGACCACGCTTTATCGTGTGCCCGAAGGCAAGACTGGGTGGGTGTCCTATCCTGCCACGCTCGAGAAGGTGGGGGTTCTGTCGCATGGCTTTTGTTCTCAAATCACTGGAGCCAATTTGCCTTACGGCGTGAAAACCATCGAATCGTCCGCTTATCAGGACACAAGGAATTTGGTGCTGATTCAAATCCCCAGCTCAGTGATCAGCCTGAGCAATGATTATGTGTTCAATGGCACCAACCCCAACCTCAGCATTTGGTGCAACATGAATAACCCGCCCACTGTGACGACGGGCAATTACTTTGGTGGCTTGTCGAATGACAACTCAGGCATGAACCTCCTTATCCCTTACGGCAAGCAGGCGGTCTATAACGCTGCTGGTTGGACGGGCTTTGCGACGGTGAACGATAGAAGCACCCAAGCCTTTGACTTCAACCTGAACAACCTGTGCTACACCGTCATCAGTACCGAGTCCTATACTGCCAACGACGGCACGACCTACGATGGTCGCGTCAAGCTCGTGTGCGCGGCCAACACGGCTGGCGACGGCTGCTTGACCTATGATATCCCAGCCGGTGTCACCTGTAACGGAAAGACCTATGCAGTGACCAAGATTGGCGAGGACGCATTCAACAACATCACCAACAACTTCACCGTCACGGGTTGCCTCAACGTCGAAACCATCGGCGAATGTGCCTTCCAGAACCAACCAGTCACCAGCTATTCTTTCACACACAACCTCAAGAATATCTTCGACGATGCTTTTGACGGTGCCAGCCTGACCGGTACCGTGCAGATTCCCTACGGTATAGAGAATGTCTATAGTGAAGCGTTTGCCAACGGCAAGTATTCACAGTTGGTGATACCAAGTTCAATCCAGGGGTTGGTTATGGATTTCTGCAAAAACACCACTACGTTGCAGGAGTTGGTCTTCAACGATGACTTCAGCCATGGTAACTGGTATCTAGGCACCGTGCCCAGCAACTGCTACATCCGTGTGCCGGTAGGACTGGTCGAAAAGTACAAGCAGAACAGCTCGCTCAGCGACCGCAAGAACTACATCACAGCCGGGGCGTATGACTATGCATACAATAACAATTACGCTGGCACTTATTTCTTGTCAATACTGAACACCACGCCTGTTACCTACAACGGCACGACCTATGCTGGAGAAGCCAAGTATGTTTACCATCCCAACATCAAGAATGCGACAAGCAGTTATTATTACTTTGATGATTTCGAAGAAGACAAGACGGTGAGCAATGATGTCCGCAGCTATCTCATCACCGAGATTGGTGACTCTTGTCTGGCCATGACATCTTTCTCCACCATTACCAATTATCCGTCTGCCTTGACCCGCATCGGAAATCACGCATTTTACGGTTCGGCCTTTACTGGCAACTCGGCCTATACTGGGAACAGCTTGGCGTTCCCCAGCGGCCTGACCGATATCGGTGATTTCGCCTTCGGCGACACGCCCTTTGCCGTCGACAATATGGTCTTGCCCAGCGGCCTGACCACCATCGGTCGCGCGGCGTTCCAATTTTCGCAACTCACTGGCGAGGTCAAAATTCCGTCCAGCCTGACCACGCTCGGTGATTTCGCCTTTGCCCACACGTCGCTCAGCTCGCTCTACTTCCCGGGCGACATGCCGGCCACTTTTGGGAAATACGTTTGGGCTGGACTTGACATACCTACAGTGTGGGTACCCAACAAGTTTGGCTACAAATATCTCAACGCCATCGAAAGCTCTTGGGTATCCCCATCGCAATATGCCAAAGTGTTGAGCGTGTACATCAACCCCACCACCACCACCCGGATGTTCAGCGCGGTCGTGCCCACCGACCTCTCGGGCAGTGGCATCACCGCCTACTGCGCCAGCGACTTTGACCAGGACAACCCCACCCAGCAATTGACACTCACACAGGTCGATCAGGCATCGGCCGACAGGGGGCTATTGTTGACCAACCTCACCCCAGGGCAGGAGTATCGCATCAGCCGACCCGCCGGTGACGTGAGTTCTACATGGACTAACTGGCTTGTCGCAACGGCGGGATATCAGTGTAACATCTACCAGCAGTATGGTTGTTACTATTGGGATGCCGCAGCCAACCCGCCGCACTTTGTCAAGCCCACCGAGGAATGCATTGTCGATTATGGCGAGGCCTTCCTGCAGGTGCGGTCGGGCTGTGATGACATCTACACTAACCTATGGCCCAAGCCGATGCTGGCGCGGGGCGACATCAACGGCGACGGAAAGGTGGACGTGAGCGATGTGAACATCATCATCAATATCATGCTCGGTAAAGCCAGTGCCAGCAGCTACCTAGGCAATGCCGATGTCAACAATGACAACAAGGTCGATGTGAGCGACGTCAACATCGTCATCAACATCATGCTCGGCAAGGAATAGGAAGGGCATCCCCACCCCCTCTCCGAGGCCTTCTACATCCTGCTCAAGAACACCAAGACCACCCTCGAAAACATCAGGATTAAGAAATAAGTTAGCGGTTACAAGCATATGATGGCCTTTGATCGTTTTGATGGTTTTGATGGGATTTTCTCCACTAAAACCATCAAACGACATTAAAGGCCGTCATTTTTTTGTCCTTGTTCTCCACAACAAATCCATATAATCGCACCAACAGAATAATTCTCCATTCTCAATTCTTCATTCTCAATATATTTTACTAACTTTGCAGCCTGATTTGGTGTCCACGCCTCCAAGAGAGCGTGGGTGAAAAGGGAACGGGGTGAGAATCCCCGACAGACGGCGCTGCTGTGTGTCCTAATTGAAGAGTTCCTGCCACAGTCACTGCGACACGACCTGAAGTGTCATGGGAAGGCTGAGGCAAGTCACGGAACAGGGACGAGTCAGAAGACCTGCCAAATCGTATCTGAGACCCGGAAAAGATGCGACATTTGTTGGCTATATTTTTGGCATGCTGTGTTGTCGTGGGCGTTCGTGCCCAGGACACTACTGATGTGCGCCATAGCAGCCTCGACTCGATGCAGTATCTGAGTCAAGTGGTCGTCTATGCTGTCAAGCCTTACAGTGAGGTCATCCCCGCACAGGTGCTCAGCGGCAAGGTGCTCGAGGGACTCAACAGCCACAGTGTCGCCGATGCCATCCGTTACTTCAGCGGTGTGCAACTCAAGGATTACGGCGGGGTAGGCGGCTTAAAGACCGTCGACGTCCGTTCGATGGGCAGCAACCACATGGGCGTTTTCTACGATGGTATACAACTGGGCAACGCACAGAATGGGCAGGTCGACCTTGGCAAGTTCTCACTCGACAACATTGATGAAATCTCGCTTTATCATGGCCAAAAGAGCGATATCTTCCAGAGTGCCAAGGACTTTGGCTCGGCAGGCAACCTCTATCTGCGCACCAAGCGGCCCAAGTTCGACCCAAGCAAGCGCGACAACCTCAACATTACCATGCGCACTGGCTCGTTTGGTCTTGCCAATCCATCCATTCGTTGGGAGCACAAGCTGAGCCGAAGCCTGAGTTTGTTAGCCAATGTTGAGTATACCTACGCTACTGGGCAGTACCATTTTCGTTACCGCAAGTTCTTCAGCGACCACACATTGGCGTGGGACACCACAGCCGTGCGCCAGAATGGTGACATCCAGGCGCTGCGTGCCGAGGGAGGCCTGTTTGGAGCGTTGACCGACGGCCAGTGGATGCTCAAGGGCTACTACTACGACAGCCGCAAGGGCATCCCTGGTGCCATTGTCAATAATGTGTGGAAACATGCTCAGCGACAGTGGGACCGCAACTTCTTTACTCAAGGCAGCTACCGCCAGCGACTCACCGACCGCTACAGTCTCATGGTCAATGCCAAGTATGCACGCGATTACTTGCGCTACCTCAACCCCGACACTACGTTGATGTATGTCGACAATGAGTTTTGGCAGGACGAGCTTTATGTGTCAAGTGCCAACAAGTATACCATCTTGCCCGACTGGGATGTGGACTTGAGTGTCGATTATCAGTGGAATCATCTCAACGCCACGCTCACCAACTTCTCGCATCCCACACGCCACACCATGCTCACGGCCCTAGCCACCGCTTACACCTGGCGGCGACTCAAGGTGCAGGCCAGTGGGCTGTTCACCCTGGTCAATGACCGCCACACCACTCGCAATGGTTCCGAAGTGCTTGCACATCACTCCAACACCCGCACCAAGGTCACACCGGCGATCTTTGTAAGCTGGCAGCCATGGTTGCAGCATGATTTGAACCTGCGTGCTTTCTATAAGCGCATCTTTCGTATGCCCACCTTTAACGACCTGTATTATACCGACATTGGCAACTCCAATCTGCGGCCAGAGTATGCCACGCAGTACAACGTTGGGGCGCAGTACCAGCTGTTTACCGAGCAGGGTGTGTTATCGGCCATCAAGGTGACGGTCGACGGTTATTACAACGAGATTACCGACAAGATTCTCGCTATTCCCAAGGGCTCGGGCCTGTATCGGTGGACGATGATGAACATCGGTACGGTGAAAATTCGTGGCGTTGACGCCACCATGCGCATGTCGTTCCGTCTGCCCCACGGCATATTGCTTGACGCCAATTTGAGCTACACATGGCAACGCGCCCAGGACTACAGCGACCCCACCGATACGGGTGAGGGTGGGACCTACAAGGGACAAATTGCCTACATCCCCTGGCACAGTGGCTCGTTCATCGGCCATGCCCGTTGGCGAGACCTGGAGTTGAATTACAGCTTTATTTATGTGGGCGAACGCTTTCATGATTCGTCGAATGTGCCTGTCAGTCACGAGCAACCATGGTACACCCATGACTTGAGCGCAAGCTACCAGTTCCACCTGGGCAAGACGCGTCTCAAAGCCGCAATCGAGGTCAACAACTTGCTCAACCAGTATTATGACGTGATAGCCAACTATCCCATGCCTGGCCGCAACTACAAATTCACGATAAAGTTTGATATATGATATCAAGAAGCAACATAGGTAGACTATCATTGTGCATGGTGCATTATGCATTATGCATTGCATTGCTTCTGCTCTGCTCCTGCCGCGAGGATGTCGAGATTTTCATCCCCGAGGTGGTTGATGTCACCCTGCCCGAGTATACATCGGTAACGGGTTTTTATCTGCTCAACGAGGCCAATATGGGCTCGAACGACTGCTCGCTTGACTACTATGACTATGCCAAGGGGCGCTATATGCGCAATATTTACGCCACGCGCAACCCACACACGGTCAAGGACCTGGGCGATGTGGGCAACGACATTGGCATCTATGGCAGCAAGATGTATGCCGTCATCAACTGCTCGAACAAAGTCGAGGTGATGGACCTCAAGGCTCGGCGCATTGGCCAAGTTGATGTGCCCAATTGCCGGTTCATCAAGTTTCATGGCGGGTATGCCTACCTCACCAGTTATGCTGGACCTGTGGCTCCAGATTTTGATGGCTCCTACAAGCAACATGGTTATGTGGCAAAGATTGACACCGCCACTCTGCAAGTGGTGGACACTTGTGTCGTGGGCTTCCAGCCCGATCAGCTTGATATCGTCGGCGACAGGATTTATGTCGCCAACTCAGGCGGATATATGGTGCCGAATTATGAGAACACGCTCTCGGTCATCGACTTGGAGACTTTCAAGGAGGTGGAACGTGTCCCCATTGCCATCAACTTGCAGCATTGCGTGGCCGACCGTCGAGGCATACTCTGGGTCTCGTCGCGTGGAGACTATGGTGACAATCCCAGTCGGCTCTATGCTTACGATACCCGCAAGCATCGATTGGTGCAGACATTGGACGTGGCTGTGAGCAACCTTTGGATGGACGGAGACTCACTCTACATCATCGGCAACCAGTGGAGCAACATTACCCAGTCGAGCGTCAAGAGCTACGCCATCGTCAACACGCTCACCATGCAACAGGTGAGTGATAGGTTTATCACCGATGGCACCGACCAAGACATCCGCTTGCCCTATGGCATTGCTGTCAACCCCATCACCAAGGATGTTTATGTTACCGATGCCCGTGACTATGTCACACCGGGTCGCCTCTATTGCTACGGTCCCGACGGTGTCAAGAAGTGGGACGTCCTCACAGGCTACATTCCCGCTCACTTCACCTTTGTCGGCGAGAACTTAAATGAGAATTAAGAACATCTAATCTAGTCTAGTGCATCTAGAAAATCTAGATAATCTAGCTCTTCTAGAGTATATAAAAAATGAGAAGAATTATCATTACACTTTTGTTGTTCGCTGCTCTTGGCATTCATGCTCAGAACAAGAATTACATCACGCGCGTGTATGACTTTTTGCCCGCACCAGGACAGTTTGTCAACAACTCTCCTGAATACAACGTGGGAGAGCCGCGCGACTCGGTACTGGCGCGCACACTGCAGCGGATAGGGCCAAAAATCGAGCTCCTCATCGACTATGATGACGACGACAATCCCTTTGTAGTTGATACCATTGTCAAACCGGTTACCGGCGAATTGATCTCATTGGGCAGCTTTGGCGGATATGTCATCTTTGGCTTTGACCATCCTGTAGTGAATGTTGAGGGTGAGAATGACCTGCAAATCTTTGGTAATGGGTTTGGCAGTGACAGTTTGGCCGTGGAGGGCGGCAGCAGTGAGCCAGGCATTGTCATGGTGGGTGTTGACAGGGATGGCGACGGCGTTCCCAGCGAGAGTGACCTTTGGTACGAGCTGGCTGGTAGTGAATACAAGCATCCCAAGACACAACACGACTTTGAGATTACCTACTATCGTCCGGATGACGATGTGGACACGCCGCATGTGCGCTGGACTTGCAACAGCGTGGACAGTTTGCAAGAGGGCTTTGTTCACATTAACCCATTCCACACACAGCCATACTGGCCGTTGTGGATCGACCAGGACAAATTGACCTTCAAGGGAACAAAACTTCGCTGCAATGCCAATGATGTCAACGGCAATGGCAGTTATTATCTGCAATACTTCTTTGACTGGGGATATGTTGACAACCGCACCGACTATGACTATGGTATTGGGTACAAGCCCTTTGAGACTCTCGACGAGGCAACACGCAAGGGGTATAACTTGGGTTTCGACCTGGACTGGGCAGTGGATGAGCAGGGCAACCACGTTGAGGTGCCGAAGGCCGACTTCATCAAGGTCTATAGCGCCTTGTTGCAAGAGTGCGGTTGGCTAGGCGAGACCTCGACCGAGGTATGTGGTGCCATCGACCTGCACCCCGATGCTCCCATGCCCGAAGAGCCCCAAATTGTTGGCGATGTCACTGGCGATGGCGTGGTCGATGTGAGCGATGTCAACGCAGTCATTAATATCATGCTCGGAAAAGCAGAGCAGATTCCAGCCGCTGACCTGAACAATGACGGCAGTGTCGATGTGAGTGATGTCAATGCCGTCATCAACATCATGTTAGGAAAAAAACACTAACGTTTAACATATAAATTATTACAACATGAAGAAAATCTTTACTTTTGCAGCGATTTCGCTGATGGCTTCGGCCGCATGGGGTGGCGTGATTACCTTAGACCTGAACAAACCCCTGAACCCCACCACGCTTGACTATAACGAGAACGGTGTCTGGACGGGTTGTTACAACGATGTGGACTACACTTGGCTGGAGTTCGGCGACGAGAACGGCGAGTTCATGCTCTCGCACCTCATTGATGGCGAGGGCGCCTCGTGGGGAGGTTATTATTGGGACGGTTTCTGCCCTGCTCAAGGTGGCGACCAGACCGAACATGCCAGCACTTGGACTACCCAGTATGGTGGCTGCATGGCGGGTGGCGGATGTGTCATCAACGACGATGGTTCGGTCACTGCCGATCCAGCTCAGCCCTATCTGGTGGGTTATTACAGCTCTTGGGCAATGGAAGGTCCCAGCAACCAGGTGATGTTTGTCGGCAAGGATGGCAACACGGCCTTCAAGCCTGTGGGGGTCTATGTGTGCAATCACCCTTGGCCTTATTATGACTGCCTGCATGGGGGTGGCGCGGCCGCTGGACTGGAAGAGGGCGGATACTTTGACCTCACTGCCGTGGGTGTGGATGCCGATGGCAACGAGACGACTACGACCATCAGGATGGCTGAGAAAGTCAATGGCACATTCAATGCGCTCAACGATTGGACTTTCTTTGACCTCTCAAGCCTGGGCGAGGTAGAGTCGGTGTATTTCACCTTGAACTCGACCGACACAGGTGCTTATGGTATGAACACTGCATCCTACTTCTGCATGGACAAGTTCCAGGTGCAAGATGACGCAACTACTGCAGTTGAGAATGTCAATCTTGAAAAGGCAGTTGCTGGCGTGAAGTATGTCAACATCAATGGCATGGTCAGTGATAAGCCCTTCGATGGCGTGAATGTTGTCGTTACCAGCTACACCGACGGCACAACTTCGACAACCAAGGTCGTGAAGTAATTCATTCCGCATCGGTCATGCTGGCCGCGCCTAGCAGCCGTCACAAAACACTGCGAGGATGCGCCATCTGGCGCATCCTCGCAGTGTTAATAATTGTCTTGAAGTCTCAGTCTTTGAGCGAGTAAGTGATGGTACTCACCACCCGCAGCGACTTGATGTAGGGGGTGTGCTCGTCACGGTCGTTAATGCTGAACACGCCCTGGTCAGCGCTCTCGATTTTGTTCAATCGGCTGCCGCACTTTTGTGCAAATTGGTCGGCTGTCTTCTTGGCATTCTCAATCGCCTCATCCATCATCTTGGGCTTGATGTCGCGGAACGAAGTGTACTCATAGTTCACTGCGTTGTCATAGCTCTGCACGATGGCGACTCCCTGCTTCAGCAATTCGCCCTGCTTGGCCATGATTTCACGCACCTTGTCCACCTGGTTGGAGGTAACGGTGATGACGCTGGTGACGTTATATCGCTCGCTGGCGCGCTCGCTGCTGTAGTCGTTGGCGTTGCGGTCGTTAACTTGAGGCGCGTTTACCTCAATCTCCTTGTCGGTCAAACCGTTCTGCTTCAAGAAGGTCACAATCACATTATTCTTGTGGCTGATATCCTCATACAGTGACTGCAGGTTGTTGCCCGTCTCCTTGGTCACAATGGGCCATGTGACTTTGTCAGCGGGTACTTCCATCTCGCTCAACCCTTTGACGGTAACGCGCCGGTCTTTGTTGACAAAATTGTCGATGCCGCCCTTGATGCAGAACCCCAGCACAATAAGGCCTACGGCTATCACCGCAGCCTCAATAATCCAATTTTTTTTCTTGTCCATAGCGAATAGTGTTTAGATGTGTATCACAACACCCGCTATGCAAATCTGGTGCCAATTTCGTTATTTTGACCATCAAAGAGGGTGATATCGCCAGTGGCTAGGGTGGGGCGCACGTCAATGATGCGTTGATTCTTGCTCCCGCGGAAACGCAGGCTCGTGTCGCGTTGTGCCAGCACAAAACGCCCTTCGACCACCACATCGCACAATTGGACAACCTCCAGCAAATGGGGATCGCTCGTAATTTCTTCCCAGGTATGCCCTGTGTAGCACCAGAGGTTATACCCTCCCTCGTGGACGCGGCGGGCCAACTCGAGCACGCCCGGATGTTGCAACGGGTCGCCGCCGCTCAGTGTTACTGGCGCCTCGTTGTAGTTGATGACCTGCATCAGTTCGTCAACGCTCATCTCGGTGCCGCCCTGCGGGTCCCAGGACTGTGGATTATGGCAGCCAGGGCAATGGTGACGGCACCCAGCGAGATAGACCGAGGTCCTTAACCCCGGTCCATCCACACTAGTCCCTTCAATAATCTTCAAGACGCGCATTCCGCATCATCCATTATTCATTATTCATTATTCATTGTGCATTGTGCATTATGCATTAATTAGTGTGCACCACTCTGTCATGCAACTCGGCAAGCTTGCCACTGTTCCAGCGGTCTGTAGTGCCTACCAGGTAACCCGTGATGCGTTGCAAACGGTCGATGTTGTGGCTGTGGCACTGCGGGCATTCAGTCAGGTTGTCTGTGGCATCCTCATAGCCACAGTCCATGCAGCGGTTGCGATTGTGGTTCACCGAGCAGTAGCCCATGTTGTAGCGGTCCATCAGGTCCACCACGTCGGCAATGGCCTGAGGGTTGTGCGTCGCATCACCGTCAATCTCAACATAGAAGATGTGTCCACCAAGCGTGAGTGCATGATACGGGCCCTCTACCTCGGCCTTGTGTTTGGGGCTGCAATGGTAGTATACGGGCACATGGTTCGAGTTGGTGTAATAAATCTTGTCGGTTACGCCTGGAATTTCACCGAACTCCGCACGATCGCGGCGGGTGAACTTGCCGCTCAGGCCCTCGGCGGGCGTGGCAAGAACGCTGTAGTTGTGCTCATATCGCTCGTTGAACTCTAGTACACGATCGCGCATATGGCCCACGATGCGAAGGCCCAACTGCTGCGACTCGTCGCTCTCGCCATGGTGCTTGCCGGTCAAGGCAATCAGGCACTCGGCTAGGCCGATGAACCCGATGCCCAGTGTACCCTGGTTGATGACGCTCTCGATGGTGTCGGTGGGCTTGAGCTGGTCGGCGCCGTTCCACAATTGAGTCATCAGCAGGGGGAACTGCTTGGCCATAGCGGTTTTTTGGAAATTGAAACGGTCGTCGAGTTGGCGCGCAACAATCTCAAGCACGTTGTCCAACTTCTTGAAGAACATCTCAATGCGTTCCTGCTGGTCGGCGATGCCCATGCATTCGATGGCGAGCTTGACGATGTTGATTGTCGTGAACGATAGGTTGCCTCGTCCGATGCTGGTGCGC
>JAEEGF011358410.1_pt1 | contig 19910 bp, 18 predicted proteins | sample 9134171 | NCBI WGS metagenome assembly JAEEGF01 (sample SAMN16246542, study PRJNA631951) | gut metagenome | biome: gut microbiome; feature: rumen; material: AP-attached | host: Bos | place: Iran: Karaj | collected 2018-10
GATCAGTGCACAGCTAATTGCTGATACCACTACAACAGCAGTTGTCTGCTTAATGATATCATCCTTTGTAGGCCATATGATCTTTCTGAATTCTGCCTTTACACCCACAAAGAAGTGTTTGATCTTATCCATGTCCGTTATCTCCTCTTACTCAAATAAGGACGAAATTACTTAGTCTCCTTGTGTACTGTGTGCTTCTTGCAGAAAGGGCAGTATTTCTTCATCTCGATACGATCGGGATGTGTCTTCTTATCCTTGGTTGTGTCGTAGTTACGATTCTTGCAGTCTGTGCATGCCAGTGTGATTCTTGTACGCATTATTCTACCTCCGCGCCTATTAAAAAGTTGTCAATTTTGCGCATAAAAAAAAGACGTGTATCTTTTGTCGCTTGTCTAATATATCATAGACAGGCGGCTGCGTCAACATATTTTTTCCCTATTTGTACACCACTTCTCTCTGAACCAGAAAGCTCACCAGAAAGAGCAGAGTGTCCACAGGGATCTTAACCAGAACTTCAGGCGCAAAGCTGAAAATTCCGTGGAAGAAGCTCACAAGAAATCCGCTGGAGAGCATGATGCATACAGCCAGCGCAAAGTACTTCAGAGCGGCAACAGTTTTTTTCCCTCTTCCTTTAAAAACAATCTTATAGTTAATAAGGAAGTTATACACAGCAGAAATAACCCTCGCCAGAATGGTTGAGAGCATGATATAGCCCACCGGAAGGTTCAGGCCCTTAAACATCATGCAGAACAGTCCGAAGAGAGCGATATCCACCACGCTGGATGACAGTGACGAAAAAACAAACTTAAAGAAAATCGCATAGATCCTTATGGAATCCAGAATCGGATTGAAGTGGCTGGACTTGTTCTCCTCAAGGTAGATGGTCCTGATTGGCACTTCCCTTATCTCAATCCCCAGGTCCCTCGTGTCTATCAGCATATTGGTCTCAAGCTCAAACCTCTCGCCCTTTTCTGTCAAAAGAAATCTCATAAAGTCCGGGGATATTCCGCGAAGCCCCGTCTGGGTGTCGCTTATGGAAAGGCCGGTCAGAAATCTCATCACCCTGCTGGTAGTCTTGTTGCCAAAGACGGACCTTGCAGGGATACCGCTTCCGTCAAAATCTCTCACGCCAAGAACCAGTGCATCGGGATGTGCAGCCAGCTCCTCCATGCACTTTATGATATCCTCAGGGCTGTGCTGTCCGTCGGAGTCAGCGGTGATAACGCCCGCCAGGTTCTCGTATTCGCACAGGCAGTAGTTGAAAGCCGTCTTCAGGGCTCTGCCCTTTCCCATGTTTACAGCGTGACCGATGACTGTCGCGCCGCGCTTTCTAACCTCGTCAAAGATCGCGCCGTACTTCGCTGCGTCGGAACCGTCATTCACCACTACGATGGGTGATATTTCTTTTGCATTCAGATCATCCATCAGCTTTATTAACTTTTCATCCGGCTCATAGGCCGGGATTATCACAGGTATCAGTTCCCTCATCAACGCAGGTTTCCTTCTATAAGATAAACTTTTCCGGGCTCAAACTCTTCTATCAGCACCCGGGAAAAGAGCTCTTTGCTTGCTCCGGTCTCATCCTCCACCAGAAGATACTTTGCATGGCTTGCATTTATCTTTTCTACTATGCTCTCCGGAGTATCTTCTTCTATTATATAGCCGTCATATACCAGCGGTACAGGAGAAGCCTCTTTATTAATGTAGGCGTTGTGTACCCAGTAATAGCTGTGGCCGTCCCTGAGGATGATCACCCGATCTCCCCAGTATACGGGATCGTCCACCGCAGAAACGATCGCTCTGCCCTCGTCGCCCACCATGTCCTCGTAGGCCGCCATATCCTCCGCAGCACTTTTCCTGTTACCAACAAGATGTCTGTAGACTCCGCTGTAATCCGCAGTCAGAAGCACTGCTGCTGCAAGGAATACAACTGCCAGACCGCTGCGCTTTTTCCTCATGCCGGTCCTGAGCCTGTTGAACAGCATGCCGATCAAAAGGTAGCTCATTCCCAGAGTGAAGGGAGCGCAGTACCGCGAGATGGATATGCCCATTGCGTACGCATCCAGATACTGATCCTCAGTACCAAAGATAGATATGTGAGCAAGGAACACGATTCCATAGGACAAAAGCCCTGTTAGCAGAGTGAAAAGAAATATCTTCTTAACCTCACTCCTTCCCAGAACGTTTCTGTAATACAAAACAATTATCCCGACAAGAATGATGAGAACCGCAGCCGCCGTCGACAGATCAAGCGTAAGGTTGTGGTCCGTATGCATGGGCTCTGTCAAAAAGCCCTGTACAAAATATGAAAGCTTATCCATGGTATTGTCGGGAGTGCTGTAGGTTCCGCCTGTGGCCATCTTAATGCCGGCGCCCGTCAGCTTCGCCACGCGCCTGTTCACCAGACAGAACAAAAGCCAGCTTCCATAAGACGCTGCGGCCATCAGAACAGATATCCAGATCTTCTTATCTCTTTTACCAATTAATATATAGAAGACAAAGGCGAACAACGCCCATTCAAATCCCACGTTCTTGGTCAGAAGAAGTACCGATGCATAGAGGCCTATCCTTATATAATAGAACGTATCGCCACTGTCGTACTGGTCGTAGATCGCAAGCAGCAATGCCCCATAAACAATTGCCATGGTCACGTCCGCAGGCGTTCCATAATAGATGATTCCGTTGAACACTCCGGGGAACAGCATCACTGCTATGAAAGCAAGTATCGGAAGTGTCAGATGTCTTGCCTTCCCGAATCCCGAGCTTTCGATATATCCTTTTATCCTTGCAAGCAGCGGCAAAAGAAATACTGCATTCAGCGCAAAGTATCCCGCAAACTGAAGACTCTCTAGATACGTATCCGGGAAGATCTTGAGAAACAGCCACTTAAACAGACTCGTAACAGGCGGATAATCTCCAAACTCCGGAGACACATTCCCATACTTTCCCGGGAATCCATTCATATAAAAGAGCTGCTTGGCATCCGACGACCAGAAGTTGATATCATCCCACCATGTTATAACTGAAGCAGACGTAGCCACCGCAACACCCGTCACAGTAAGCACTAGCAGTATAACATAAGGATTGACCAGCGCCTTCCCATAATCTCCAAATCTCCGCAGCGCATCCTCCGGCTTCCACTGCGCATCGATCACAGTCTTCACCGCAACCCAAACCATCACCATCACCGCCACATACCCCACGGCAACAAACGCACGAAAAAACCCCAGCGCATATATCACCATCACCATCCCCGCAGTACAAACAGCAATAGTATCCAATATATCCTTCCTATATGTAACTGCTATCCTGGCAGATAACAGCAAAATTGCTAACATTGTAATAAAGAACATGAGCATTCTCCTTTTTAGTTCCTCAACCATGATACATTATTCTGCTATTGCGGTCAAAACTATAGCTATCCTGATTTCATTATACATTTCCAGTGAGGGGGTGTAGAAAAAGAGCTCTGGTGATTTCATTAAATATATCCTATGAGGGGGTGTGAAAAAAGATATGGGCTCTCGCAGGTCGTAGATTTTGGTCGGTACTTTGAGCAGAGCACTTGGCGATGTCCTTTAGAGCCTAGTGCGAGCCACTGGTGACCACTTGACGAGGTACTTTCGAGTCTAGTGGGGCATCCAGAAGAGGTCCCCCACGAACCTAGTACCGTTACCAAAAATCTCCGAGCGCAAGCGTGCCAAGAAGACCATACTTTTATTCACACCCCCGGACTAGATTCCCTGAAATCTCTACCTCTATCTCAACCCCGGACGAAATTATTAAATAATCATAAAATCGATGAATAATTACATTTTCATGTTGACATTTGACCATTTTATGTTAGAGTGAGAGTAACTAAACGTGGCTTAATATGCCCTCGTGCGATTGATACCAAAGGATTGGTAGAGTAAAGGACTCGTACGTTAATCAAGGAAGAAAGGAGGGGCATTATGGCTGGCATTTCTCTAAATGGTGCATACAACCATTTCATACAGGATTATCTATCCAAAGATGTGTCACAGGCTGACGCTCACCGCAAGGATGAGCTTCGGGATGTGTATAAGTCGATTGCAAAAATCAACAAGAATTCCCCTCTTTATCTTTTAACTGATGATGACACGTCAAGAAACGACGCTATTGAAATAAAAGAAAAGGCCCGTCAGCTTCAGGGCAGTATCAAACAGCTCAGTGATCACGAAGACAAGTCTTCTCTCAATCACTCCTCTGCTTTTACTTCTGATGAAGACACCGTGGAAGCTTCCTACATCGGCAAAACTCCCGAGCAGGACATCGGCAAGATCGGTTTTGACATCGAAGTATCGCAGCTGGCACGAAGTCAGGTCAACAGAGGAAGGTTCCTTCCAAAAGATACCACCGGACTTCCCGCTGACAACTACGCCTTTGACGTAAGAATAGACGGACAGGAATTCGAGTTCCAGTTCAGCATTTACGGAACCGACAAGAACATAGACGTACAGCACAAACTTGAGACTCTTTTCAACAAGGCAGGCATCGGCCTCAATGCTCAGGTCATCGAGGACGGCAACAGATCTGCTCTTGAGATCTCCTCGAACCACACAGGACTTAAGCCCGGCGAGATAAGCCAGTTTGAGATATACGAATCCTCCAGCGGTCTTGCGACAGGATCCGTTGAGCACCTGGGTCTGAACAACGTAGCAGCTCCCGCTTCCAACGCCCACTTTACATTAAACGGCGAGGAAAAGGTCTCCAACGCCAACCACTTCACCGTGGGCGGAAAGTTCGACCTTCACATCAAGTCAAATACCAACGGCATTCCGATCCATGTAGGTGTCAAGAAGGACAACGAAGCCCTGATGAGTCACGTATCGTCGCTCATAGACAACTACAACAGTTTCGTTAAGGATGCCTCAGGAATGACGGACGAGAAGTTCAAGAGCGGCAAGCTCAAGGCCGAGATCGTGGGAATAGCCCAGCAGCATCTGGCAAGAGCCCAGGACATCGGCATTGAACTCCAGCCCGAGGGCACTCTCAAGATCGACGAAGAGATGCTCCGTCAGGCAGTATCGGGAAGCAGCTCAGCCGCATCCCTTGAGCCCGTCAATAAATTCGCCGACAGTCTGATCGCCAAGACAAAAGAAATATCGGTAGATCCCATGAAATATGTGGACAGACCGGTCGTAAACTACAAGAACCCCGACAGCCGTGATTACACATCGCCCTATATTACCAGCGAGTACTCCGGCATGATGTTCAACAATTACTGTTAAAAAAGCCCCGCAACAAGCAGTGTGCAGGGCTTTTTTCTATGTTCAGAATCAAACTTCACTTCTGCTCATATCGAGAGCTTCTCTGACAATCTGATCCATATTGTAATACTTGTACTGTCCGAGTCTTCCTCCAAAGAGAACATCCGGATAATCCTTCGCCATCTCTTTGTACTTCTCATAGAGGCTGTTGTTCTTCTCATCGTTCATGGGATAATATGGCTCGTCGCCCTTTTCCCATGTGGCGGGATACTCTCTTGTGATGATGGTCCCCTTCCCCGTGCCGTACTCAAAGTGCTTGTGCTCGATTATCCTCGTGTAAGGTATCTGTCTCTCTGTATAGTTAACTACAGCATTTCCCTGATAATTGTCAACCTCGGGAAGTTCCTCAGTCTCGAACCGCAGGGATCTGTACTCCAGCGTTCCCAGTTTTCCGCCAAAGAACTCATCTATCATTCCGGTAAACAATATCTTTTTGAAGCTGTCGCCTCTTACTGATGAATAAGGCTTTGCAGGAACATCGCCGTCACGCTTAACAAAATCATAATAATCCGTTCCTGTCAGAACCTCGATACCGTCAAGGAGCTTATCAACTATCGCAGTATATCCGCCCATGGGTATTCCCTGGAACCTGTCGTTGAAATAGTTATTGTCGTAGGTGTATCTCATGGGAAGTCTCTTGATTATAAAGGAAGGAAGCTCAGTGCAGTCCCTGCCCCACTGTTTCTCGGTGTAGCCCTTCACGAGTTTTTCGTATATATCCCTTCCCGCAAGGCTCAGCGCCTGCTCTTCAAGGTTTTCAGGAGTAAAAGAATCCGTTCCTTTCTCTTTCTTCATCCTCTCAATCTCAGCATCTGCCTGCTCTTTGATTATAGCCTCAGCCTCAGCGGGAGTCTTTATCCCCCACATTTTGCTGAAAGTGTTCATATTAAAAGGAAGGTTATAGAGCTCATCATTATACACTGCCACAGGACTGTTGATGTAATTGTTGAACTCTGCAAATCTGTTCACATAGTCCCACACTTCACGATCTGTGGTATGGAAAATATGCGCGCCGTACTTGTGAACATTGATATCCATCTTTTTCTCGGTATAGATATTTCCTGCCACGTGGTCTCTTCTGTCTATGACTAGGACGCTCTTTCCTTTTTCCTTCATCTCATGTGCAAACACAGCGCCAAAAAGGCCTGCTCCAACTACCAGATAATCATATTGCATTCAGTGTTACCTCCAAACAAAAAAACTCCGCTGACTATTATATCAAATCAGCGGAGTGTTTTCATCTCTATTAAACTTTTGCAGATCAGTCTGCCTGGTACTTGTCAAGCTGTGAGAAGTCTCCCATCATGTCAAGGATCTTCTTTCTGCCGGCCTTGTTGAGCTTTACGTACTGCTGCATTACTCTGTTCTCAACGATCTTCTTTCCAAGATCAGTTCCCTGCTCCAGTGTTGAAAAATCAACAGGATTCAGATTAAGACGATCGCACATTTTGATTACTGTTCCGTAAGCCATTCCCTCAATTCCCCTATCTAAAGCTGTTACAAGTGTGCTGTATGGAATAGACATATCTATTGCAAACTGTCTTACGCTTTTATACTGTGAAAGAATTTCTCTTTTTAAAATTTCAGCCTTTGTCATTTTCGCTACCTCCTATCTTATTCTTACTCTTTTTTGAAATCTCTTTCTTTTTGCAGTAATAAGAATAACACATAGACGTTTTTTCGTCATTCACTTTTTAGGGGAATTTTCTGATAAAATTTTAGGGAGATTGCCCACTGATTTTTGGCATTTTAACGAAAATGTACCCCTAAACAAGAATTTGCATAAGTGTTCACACTTTTTTCACAATTCGTTGTTACAATAAAAGACTTTTTACCGTACATGCTCAGAGAGCCGATAAATACTGCGTTCTATGAATTTTCGCAATCTAAACGAAAAAACAAACAGCACTCTTTTGGGCCAAGGGTGCTGTTTATCATTTGTTTATGTATGTAATTTAGATAAGCCTGTAATCTGTATTATTTTCTGCTGCTGACGGCGTCAATTCTATTGTTCAAAAATGCCAATACCTCATTGTAGATATCTTTCGGAATACTATAAACTTTATGAACATTTCCCTCACATAGCATGTCAATTGAGCCCATTTTCTTCCTGACTTCAAGCACTTCCCTGTACTGCAGGACCTCTTTTTTCAACTGTCCCTCGGGGACAAACTCGCATCTCTCGGAAAAGAGCTTCAGGATTCCCTCCTGAAGTCCGCTGGTGACCTTGATCTCATACTCGGGATCATCTTCGCCGAGCATCACATCAAAGCTCCTCTGGCCATCCTCAGAGATCATCACAGGAGAAGTAATGCTCTTCTTTGCGATCTCAATGGGCTCCATGCCCCTCTCCGTGCCTTCAACCTTAGTCACATTGGTCTCAATAAGTCCCGACAGCGTATTGTAATAAGCTCTTATATTATAGTTGGCATTTATCAGAAGAGATATCACCTTGTTCCTGATCTTATGCCTGAACTTAAGGACATGAAATCCGGCATTTACCGAAAAACATATGGACTCTCCAAGTCTTGCCTCATAGAGCTGCCTGTCATCCACGAAAACCATCATCACCGTATCGGAATCGTCCCTTTGTCCGGTGCACTGAATCTCGATGATATAGTGTTTACCGGCATCAAAAAGAGCCTCGCCGCAGATGGGGCAGAACTTTATCCTTGTACTTAAATTGCTGGGCAGCTGTTCGCCGCACTTGGGACAATTCATTCAAAATCCTCCTGGGTGATGACGATTCCGTCCCGGGCAAGGCATTCCGCTATCCTTCCCCTGCTCACCACCTCTGTATCAGCCAGTACTATATCGAAAGAATGGCTCTGCCAGGGCAGCATCACTGTATTGGGATCCCCAAACACCACGTCATCTGCAATCTTTCCTGCAATTCCCGCTTCAAATCCAGTCCTGCAGACTCCTGCCACAAAGGCAGTCCTGCAGTGGCGCTTGATATATGACGCCGTAGCCCCAAAGCCACAGGTAAAATCTACGATCCTGATAAGATTTCTTTTCTCCGCCGCGATGTCCAGAGCCTTATTGGCCGCATCGAGCCAGGGAACAGAAAAGTTCCAGACATCAAAGCCCCACTTCTGAATAAATTTCTCGCGGCTTTCCTCCATGAGTTCCCCGGGGCCGGTGAACTCTCCGCCGCCGTTGTGATAGATCAGGCTGTTTCGGCACACAAACTGCTGGAATCCCGCCCTGGAGATCCTGATTCCCAGATCGTCATCCTCAAAGAATGCCGGAGTAAAGATCTCGTCAAAGATCCTGTCTTCCACAGAGACTGCGTTTACCGCATCTCTTGAGATAAGAAGTGCAAAACCTGTGAGCCTGAAGTGCATTACATACGGATTGACAAAAGAGACATCTCTTTTCCTTGTGTACTTCCTGAAGACGTCTAGAGCCTTCTCATAGCCCAGCCTCTTGTGCCAGGCCAGGTCGGATTCTCCCTCAAGAAGTTTCAGAATTTCAGGATCGTCAATGCTCTCAACTATCTTTGTCTCACTGATCTCCTGAAGAGACGCGCTGTTGGAAAAGGCACTTACAGCACCCACATTCCTGTTGTCATAAAGTCCCATTCTCAGGAAGAACAGCGCATTCGGCATAAGCACGGCGTCGTTGTTCAGGAAGAATATATCCCTGTCAGGGCTGCAGGCAAGAGCTCCGATGTTGCAGCCTGCCGAGAAGCCGAGATTTTCTCCGTTTATTATCAGTCTGAAGGTATAATCAGACTCCTTTTCTTTGGCACTTAGGAATTCGTAGACCCCATCCTGGGTAGAAGCATTGTCCACGACCACCACCTCGAGATCTTCCTTGGGAAGATTGTCCTCCACGGACTGTATGCAGTCCTTAAGCATCTCAAGGTCATTGTAGGACAATATCATTACGCTGACACCCCTGACTCTCATGGAGGGGTCAGCCTTAAGGGACAGGTAGTCGCTTTCTATGACCATCCTGTCTTCATCGTTCTCGCAATAAAACAGAGCCATCTGCATGCATAGAAAAGCCTTGTCGATGTTGAAGTTCAGAAAGTGAAGGCCCAGCATGTAAAAGAGCTCATAGTTGTAAGGCGCATACTTGAGTCCCCTTCCTATTGCAAAGAGCTCAGCAGGGCTGTCTCCCAGCGCCTCCCATATGGAAGCCTCAAGTACACAGAGCTGCCCGGCATCTGCGGGGTCCAGCTCATCAATGTGAAGGAACTCCTCCTGAAATTCATAGAGGGCGTCCTTGTATTCTCCATTGGTTATCAGTTCAGTAAGTTTTTCAAACATTTACATCCCGTCGCTATAAGCAAAGTCGTAATTGTGAACAGTTATATACTATATGATAACACAAAAATGACACTTAATGCACGTGAATGGAAGATGCACATTCTTCAAAAAACTCTTCGCAGTCATCATCCTCCGCCCGCTGCATTGTGATGGTAAAAGTTCTGTACTTTGAAACCACCAAGTAGACTGTCTGATGTATGACTTCTTCACCCTCGGGCTGATAGGTGCCGGTGATTTTATATCCCGGAAAACCGTCTATCGTGATCTTACTGAAAGCTTCGACTTTGTAACCCACATCCTGACCGTACTCGCTGTTGTAAGCTGAGGCGATTGTCTCCTGATAGATTTCCTTTGTAAGGCTCGTGGTCTCATCTGTCACTGCCGCCTGTGCCTTAAAGGCCGCCTCTTTCTTCTCACGGTTGGTGTAGATCCTGTCCCGGCCGTTGTCATAGACTCCGTACCTTATGGTTGAGGACTCCATGGGGTGGTTCTTATTTATGAAAAGACCTTTTTCACTCCCCGGCACAAATTCCGGAGGTATCACAAAGCTGCAATAGGAAGCTTCATCAAGGTTTTCCCTTGCATAGACTGCTTTCCCTCCAAATGACATAATGGTAAAAGCTGCAAAAAAAGCTGCAGCACATATTCCAATCAAAGTTTTTAATCTGTGGTCAAAAACTCTTTTGCTCATAAATTCTCCCCGATCAATAGTTCTTTATCCTGAAATCCTCAAACCAGTATCTCTCCATGAGAAAGCTCCCAAGGTCGTCGCTGCGAAGACCAAACTGCTCATTCCAGTCTGCGAGGATGTCATCTCTTGAATTAAAGCTTCCGAAGAAGTGAACCTTCTTTCCGCCCTCCAGCATGTTGCTGATGTCCACCGGATCATATATGGACAAAAGTCCCGGAAGCGTCTCGCTTATTATTGGTTCAGGCTCTTCCTCGTAGAGATATATCTTGTATTCCTTGCCGTCTCTGTTCAGATAGTAGGACAAAAGAGCCTGTACATGACTAAAGTTACTGATAATGGCCGTGTCCGGATCTGTCTCCTCAAACAGTGAAAGTGTCTTTTCCATCTCGGTCTTTCTATAGTTCTCGTTCCAAATGAAAGTCTTATAGTCCACAAATCCCACTATCAGGATCAGGATCAAAAGAGCTATCCCTGCGGCGCCGAAAACGGCTTTTCCTCTCTTCTGTGAATCCTCGTCATTACTGTCGAGAAGCCGTCTGATCTCCCCTGAAGCCATGATGGAAACAGAGAACCAAAAACATCCGTATGCAGGGATCATATATCTGTTTACAAATACCGGTCGTATTAAAATCGAAGCAAGAATTCCAGCCAGTACAAGTAGAGGAAGAACCATAAAAGCACCGAGAGTGAAAATATCGTTTTTGTCCCTCTTCTTTATTGTTCTTAAAAGCGTTGCAACAAACAGCACCGCGATCATTGCGATAATGACCGCACCTACCGCCAGGGCAATCTTCTCGTTCTGGAAGTATCCCGCAAAGAGGTGTTTTGCAGCACTCAGAATACTGTGGAAGCCCATCGGCTGTATCCAGTAATTCTCCTTCACTGCGGAAACCTGTGAAGCCACAGCCCCTATCCACGGTATATAGGACACTGCAGTCAGATTCATTATTATTATAAGAAGTCCAAATGCCTTGTAGTTATATGGCTTTTTATTCTCCTTCTTCATTCCTGAAATAAGGAGTATCAGCATCCACAAGAAAGTGAGTCCATACACAATTCCCACAGCAAGCGCTGCGTAGTAGTGAGTATAAGCGGCAGCCGAAGAATACAGCATCATGGCCACTCCATCCGGAGTATCCCACTTCTTTTTACCCTCACCCAAAAAGCTCCTCACAAGCCCAAATCCATGTAGCATCGCTCCTGTCACAAACAGCATAGCATAACTGTACATACGGATCTCGGTAGTGTACTCAGGCATCTGCGGCATAGCCATTATGGCAAAAGAAAAGACTCCCGCCGCCACAAATCCAAAATGCTTCCTGATAGTGGTAAGCCCATAAACCATGAGCACAAAAAACGGCACAGTCGAAAGAATCTTAGCCAGCACCTCAGGCGCCATCTGCCCTTCACCATCTCCAAGCCCTCCAAAGAGCCGCACCAAACTCTCCGCCCCATGAAGAATCATATAATAAAGCGGCGGATGCACATCCCGGGCTGTCAGCTCTATCATCTCCCCAACGGGCCTGCCCGCAAATACCATCGAAAACAGCTCGTCATACCATATATCAATTGAAAAACAAAGCGTCACAGATCTGATAATACAAAAAAGCGCAGCCAGGAAAAAGCCACCGCCAATTACGTACTCTACTGTATGCTTGCTAATACGTTGCATCTAAAGTACCCCTCAAAAAAGGTGCGAGAAAACATGTTTGTTCTCGCACCCCCGTATTATTTGATAATTATCCCTCGTAGGTATCGATAAGCTCCAGTGTGTGCTCCTCGTTCATCTTGCGGCACATCTCAACCAGTGCCTCAAGGGGTACGTTCTGGATCTGCTTGTTGGATCCTCTTACGTTGATGGACACTGTATTCTCTGCAGCTTCCTTGTCACCCATAACCAGAATGTACGGATCCTTGTAGTTCTTGAACTTCTTGATCTTCTCCTTCATGTTGTTGTCGGAGTAATCAGCCTCTACGCGGATTCCTGCTGCCCTGAGCGTATCCTCAACCTTCTTCGCATACTCGTTGTGCTCAAGTCTTATCGGCACAATGCCAACCTGATAAGGGCTGAGCCAGAAGGGGAATACTCCCTTGAAGTTCTCAATGATGATTCCTATGAATCTCTCGAGTGAACCGTAGATAGCCCTGTGAATTACAACAGGCATCTGCATCGTTCCATCCTGAGCCTGGTATGTAAGTCCGAAGTTGTGAGGAAGCTGGAAGTCAAGCTGTACAGTTCCGCACTGCCACTCTCTTCCAAGCGCATCCTTGATCTGAAGGTCGATCTTCGGTCCGTAGAAAGCACCGTCGCCCTCGTTGATCTCGTAGCCGCCCTCGCCGTACTTCTCATCAAGGATCTCCTTGAGAGCAGCCTCGGCTCTGTTCCAGACTTCGATGTCTCCCATGAAGTCCTCAGGCCTTGTTGAGAACTCAGCCCTGTAAGTTACTCCAAAGGTGGAGTAGATCTCGTCTGCGATCGCAATAACATCTGCGATCTCTTCCTTGATCTGCGACTCCATTACGAATGTATGGTCATCGTCCTGTCTAAACTCCTGAACACGGAAAAGACCGTTCATCTGTCCGGACTTCTCCTTGCGGTGAAGCACATCGTACTCGCTGTATCTGATAGGAAGCTCCTTGTAGGAGTGGTTTGTCCTTCTGTAGGTTAGCATTGCATTGGGACAGTTCATGGGCTTTGCAGCCATGGTATCCTCAAGCTCACGGTTGTAGATCATGGAACCTGCCTGAATCTTAACCGGCTTGGGCTCTTCCGAAGCGTCATTGTAGTTCTCAAAAACTTCAGGTATCTCAGCGTCAGCCTTAACCATTCCCTCAAGACCCGGAACCATGAACATGTTGTTTACATAGTGAGCCCAGTGTCCGCTGATGAGCCAGAGCTTCTTGTTGTTTACAAGAGGAGCTGCAATCTCGGTGTATCCGTGTCTCTCCTGAACCTCTCTTGAGTACTTAAGGAGTGCCTGATACATCTTCCATCCTCTGGGAAGCCAGTAGGGCATTCCGGGAGCCGTCTCATCAAACATGAAAAGATCAAGCTGAGGGCCGATCTTCTTGTGGTCTCTCTCCATAGCCTCCTGGATCATCTTGATGTGCTGCTTGAGCTCATCCTTTGTCTGGAATGCATAGAGGTAAATTCTTGAGAGCTGGTCTCTCTTCTCATCGCCTCTCCAGTAAGCGCCTGAAACAGACTTGATCTGGTATGAGACATTCATAAGTTCCTGGGAATTCTCAACGTGAGGTCCGCGGCAAAGGTCCACAAAGTCCTCACCCGTATAATAAACTGTAAGGATCTCGCCCTCAGGAAGATCGTTTATAAGTTCTGTCTTGAACTTCTGGTCCTTGAAGAGCTCAAGTGCTTCTTCTCTTGAAAGCTCCTTGCGGGTCCAGTCCTCTCTTCTCTTGATGATCTCTCTCATCTTGTCTTCGATGGTCTTGAAATCATCCTGGGTTACTGCCCTGGGCAGTACGAAATCGTAATAGCAGCCGTCATCGATCTGAGGTCCTATAGCATACTGAACCTCTTTGCCGTAGAGCTCGATCACAGCCTTTGCCAGGATGTGTGCCATTGAATGGCGATACAGTTCTTTGAATTCTTCTTTTGTCATTGCTTTTCTCCTTTCAGCAATCCCAACCGGGGAAAGCCTTTCTTAATATTTTTGTATATATTTGTATCCACAGCTTGCACCAACCTGGTGCTCTGCTTGCGGTTACATTCAATAATTATGCCCTTCCGTGGCACTTCTTGTACTTCTTGCCGCTTCCGCAAGGGCAGGGATCATTGGGATATACCTTTGCTTCTTTTCTGATGGTATGAGAAGCCTTCTCTTCCTTATAAAGCTCTTTTCTCTTATCCTCATCAAAGATAGCCTCCCACTCAGGAAGGTTGTAGAGCCAGTCAGCACCTGCATTGACCATATTCTTGTAAAGGAGCTCCTTCTCAAAACCGAGGTTCACCTCTGTGTCCTCTTCCATCTCCTCGATGGGGTTCTGCTCCTTCAGGCTGTCGTTGATACCGTCAAGGAAACCTGTCATTGTCATGATATCAACGCCGTATTTTTCAGCCAGCTCCTTAACGGTTCCCTTTACAACTTCGTCGGGGTTCTTTAAGAGCTCTGCATAGATGTCTTTTTCCTTCTGGAAGTATGCTGTCCAAAGATTCTGGAGAGAGCCTTTGTCGGCAGTCTCTGAGTACGCCATGTCGCGCCATTTTTTCAATAATGCCATATCAAATACCTCTGTTTCTTTATAAAAATAATTTTGAGCTAATGACTAATTTTAATATATTACCCCAATTCTGTAAACCTTTAGCGCACAAAGACCAGTGTTCCTCTTCTAAAGGCGGATATCACCGTCATGATACCCGAGTAAAAAAGTCCCACCGCGTAGAGCAGTACAGCTATGTTTGATTTCTTAATGAGTACTATGCAGGCCACGCAGATAGTAACATTCAGAATGCCGTGGGCGAGCTTGAGCCTGAAACTTCTGCCGCCCCAGCGCCTTGCTTCCAGAGCCCTCAGTATCTCCACCAGACCGGTAAAGCCGTGCAGTGCACTAAGATACAGGACTATGTACATCTTGGGCACGTCCGCAAGGGACAGCGTAAGAATCGCAAAATCCGTCAGGATAACTCCCTTATACAGGGTAAGCTTCCCGCCCACCATAAACCTTGTCATGGTGAAGTAGTAGAACAGCGTTCCAATCCCGGACGCAAGAAGTCCGAAACCTATGAGGAGGATAACATACACATACCCGCCTCCGGGTACTGCAAGCAGGGCAATTGCCAGACCTATACTGGCCAGTCCCATTATGATAGTTTTGATTTTTTGTAAACTTGTCATGACGTCTTATCCTCGAGAAATAATTCTTTTACAAAACCGCCCACGAGATTACCCGACTTAAATATCTCATTTGATACCATGCCCTTCTGGACCAGCGCTGCCTCGATGAATTTTCCGATAAAGGACTGCGCCTTCTGTTCTTTGCTCACCAGGGTGTACTCGGACTGGTACTCTTTCACATCAAAGTCCGGGATTTCTCTTCCCGACAGTTCCTCGCCGAATTTCTTCCAGTCCTCCGAGGCGTTAAGCTGCCTCTTTGTTATTATCTGCTGTATTCTCTCACGGTAAGGTTCTATCACTTCCCAGGCATAACTTTCTTTTTCAAAAGAGCTCTCTTCGCCCCTTAAATATCTCATAGCCTGTACCATCTGCGCGAAGGCGTGTATGTAATCGCTCGGGTTGTCCTTTATTATGTCGCCGTAGTCGCCCCAGGCAGGATAGTATCTGTATTTGATAAAAGAGTAATCGGGCAGATGTCCTGCTCTTCCGTGCCCCAGGTTCATGACCGAGTTCTCATTGCCCTGATAGAGACTGTTGGTGAAGTTGTCATTCTCCAGATCATCAGGTGCAGAGGGGTTGTGTCTGAAGTGTATCTTCTTCTCGATCTCTTTTCCCTCTTCATCTGTTATGATCTCGTAAAAATCTGCGGTCGTATTGTTGATAACAAGCGAAGGCGTTCCTGCAAAGTTGGCATGGGCCCAGGTGTCAGCCAAAACGTGCATTGCAATTCCGACAGCCTGAAGTGTACTGCCACTGGCCAGCTCCACGGTCTTTAAAAGAAGATCCGAATTAGGACCGCAGATGAGCCTGTACTTATTCATGTAGCGCTTTGTCCGCCACTTCTTTTTCGCATACAGGTCTTTGGGAAGGAAGTGGAATGAAGCCCATATCCTTGTTATGTCCTGAAGCCCCGGAATGTCTGTCCTTGTGTCCATCATCTCAAGCTGAAGCTGCGTGGTTGCCGCATCGGTTCTGGCCTTTATGCCGTTTAAAAGAGTTCTCGAACACATATCCACGAACTGGGCGCTGTAGCATATATCCACGCTGTCATAGTGTGAATAGCCGGCCAGGATAGCGGCGCAATAGGTTGCATAATAATGAAAATCTTCCTGCATGTCACGCCTCCTGTTCCTTTAATCTTTTGTCCAGCACTTTGAGCCTGATGGCTGAAACCATCAGATCGATCAGCATATAGATCAGTGCCACATCCACAAGCGCTGCTGCGATAGTTTCGTCCTGCAGTGTGGATATATCAAACGTGCCGGTCTCCCCCGATATGAAATATGACGGAAGTCCGATGATAGTGAAAAAAATCAAAAATGCCACGATTACAAGGAATAAGATCTTCCTCTTCGGCCCTCTGGCATACCTGATGGCCCGAAGTCCGACGTAGACATGGAATGCAATTAAGATAAGAAAAATGATGGCAATGATGATAATTGTGGCCACGAGTTCCTGCTCGTCATCAAGAGCCATTTCATCCACCAGGTCAGTGACTCTGCCCTTTCCGTAAATAAGCGAGATGACGAGCTTAAGTACGGCCCAGAAGCCGAATACGATCACACCTAACCCGCTGATTGAAACAGTGGTCTCGCATTTTTTAATATTCTTTTTTGTCCGGATAATATCATCCATTTGCTATTGCTCCCGGTCAGTTATTTTGTCATCAATGTAATGGCTTTGTTCACTACTGTTATCTCTGTATTTCTAAAGGCGCCGCCAAATTCACCGTCCAGAGTCCACTCCACTTCCTCATCGGCTTCTATCATGACGTGAGGTACCTGTTTATAAGTAATGTAGGGATTTCCTGCCTCCTTGGTGGCAAGGGCACCCATGATCGCATTAAACTCCGCAAGGCTCTTCGGCGCTCTTATGAGGAGAAGCTCCATCACCCCGTCGTCCTGTTTAATGACCGTCTCTCCGAAGAGGTTCATTCCGCCTACCGAAGCCGAGTTGCTGACTGCACCAAAGAGGTAATCGCCCTCCTCGTCAACGCCGTCAGCCTTCACTTTCATGTGGGTGCTGTAGCCTATATTCTGGGGAAGCTCCGCCACGGCGCTGATCACATAGGCAGCATAGCCGATGACGTTCTTGAGCTCCTGATCCGTGGCATAGCTAACCTTTGAAAAAGCCCCAAAGGCAGCCACATAGTTGAAGTATCTGTCATTCATCTTACCCACGTCGTAGACATAGGGTTTTCCGTTTACAGCGGCCTCTATGGCCTTCGACCTCTGGGCGGGAATGCCTATTCCCTTGGCAAAGTCATTGGTGCTCCCTGCAGGAACGTAGGCAAGCCTTGGTTTCTTTTCCATGCCCATAATGGCGTTCATTACGTGGTTTAAGGTGCCGTCCCCGCCGCTGCAGAGGATCAGATCAACCTTTCCGTCGTACTCTTTGATAAGTGTCTCAGAGGTCAGTTCCGTCCCGGGAAGTATCGGATATGCAATTGGTTCATACCCTTTTTGCGCAAGGCTTGAGATCATATCGAAAGTATCCTGCCCCGCCTTTCCGGTTCCTGCACTTTTGTTTATGAGAACTAAAGCTCTTTTTCTTCTGGTCATATCTCTTCTTCCGTCGTCATTTTTTTCTTTCGTAAATCCTGTAGGTGTAGGTGATGTCGAAGTAGACCTGCTCATCACTCTCAGACACCAGCTCCCAGTCCGGATCCCGGTCCAGATTGGGGAAGTATGCGTCTGCCTCGTAGGCTTTGTCAATGAAGGTCACGATGCATTTGTCGCACACATCCAGGAATTCCTTATATACCGTGGCTCCGCCGATTATGAAAACGTCGTCCGGATCCAGGTCTTTTACCAGGTCCAGAGCTTCCTGTTTGCTGTGGGCCACTTCTGCGTTTTTTACTTCGTAGTCCGGCTTTGTGGAGAGGATGATGTTTCTTCTCTTTGGAAGGACGATCTTCTGAGGGAAGGTCTCCAGAGTTTTCCGGCCGTATATGATGGTTTTGTCAAGGGTACGGGCCCTGAAGTTGTCTTTCTGGTCGGCAGGGATGCTGACTAAAAGCTGGCCTTTGTTGCCGATGGCCCAGTTGCTGTCTACTGCTACTATTGCTTGCATGGTATCCTCCGTTAAATGTAGTCCGCGATAACCGCATGGCTCCTCTGCGTTCCCGCCATGCTACGTCCATTCGGTCATTTCATAAAGTCAATGCTTCGTGCGAGCACGAGTATTGACTTTACTCATGCCCTTTATCGCTCATATGGCTATCGGTATATCTTTAAGCTGCTCGCCCGCTACTTCATAACCTTCGAGTGAGACATCATTTTTCGTAAATGCATAGAAATCCTTGACCTCCGGGTTGAGGTGGAACTTCGGGGCGGGGAGGGGCTTTCTTTCTATGAGCTCCCTGATGAGGGGCACGTGCCTGTCGTAGATGTGAGCATCAGCGATGACGTGTACCAGCTCACCCACGTTCATGTCGCAGACCTGAGCAAGCATGTGCACCAGAACCGCATACTGGACCACGTTCCAGTTGTTGGCTGCAAGAACGTCCTGGGATCTCTGATTGAGGATTGCATTCAGAGTCAGCTTATCCTCTCCCGGTTTCTGAGTAACATTATAAGTTACACTGTAAGCACAGGGGTACAGATGCATCTCATGAAGATCTGAGAACACGTAAGTGTTGGTCATTATTCGCCTTGAGAAAGGATTATTCTTCAGGTCATAGATGACCCTGTCCATCTGATCAAACTCACCTTCTTTATAAATACTCTTCTGCGCTATCTGATAGCCGTAGGCCTTTCCGATTGAGCCGGTCTCGTCTGCCCACTCGTCCCAGATGTGGCTTCCCAGCTCGTTGATGTTGTTGCTCTTTTTCTGGTAGATCCACAGCACCTCGTCAGTAGCGCTCTTGAGTGCCGTCTTTCTGAGAGTCATGATGGGGAATTCCTTTGTGAGGTCATACCTGTTCACAACTCCGAACTTCTTGATGGTGTAAGCCGGCGTTCCATCCGGCCAGTGGGGTCTTACCTTCTCCCCCTCAGTTGATGTGCCGTTCTCTAAAATGTCCCTGCACATGTCGATGAAAATCTCGTCCGCTCTGCTCATACTCTTCTCCCTTTTATATATTTGCCCGCTGAGTAATATCCTATTTCGACCACTTTTCACACAGCGCGTTTATCTGATCCGCAAACTTCGCCTTGTCCTTGTTGGACAATCCTTCTGACTTTACTATGATGCCCATGAGGCGGGCGCCTGCTGCCTTGAGCCTTGCATATACATCCGAAACAAGCGTGGATTCCTTCTTCTTGATGGGAATCGGAAGTCCTTCCTTAATAAAGCTTCCTGATATGATGTCATATTCCGTTCCGCTGTAAGGAGCATATGTATTGAAGCCGTATTCCTCCGAAAGGAGTTTCGCAAAATATGTGCAGACAGAATCTTCACCGTGTACGATAAATACCTTTTTCGGTCTCACCTTAAAGGCTTCTATCCACTCGATAAGTCCCTTCTTGTCTGCATGTCCGGACAGCCCTTCAAGCTTTGCTATCTCAGCTTTTACATCTATGGTCTCTCCAAAGAGTTTCACCTGATCGGCTCCGTCAACAATAGCTCTTCCTGTTGTTCCCACCGACTGGTATCCCACGAAGAGGATCGTGGATTCAGGTCTCCAGAGGTTGTGCTTGAGATGGTGTCTTACTCTTCCCGCCTCGCACATACCTGAAGCTGAGATTATGACCTTGGGCTCCGGATCCTCGTTTATGGCCCTTGATTCCTCTGTCGTGATGGAGAGGTTAAGCCCCGGGAAGGTTATGGGGTTGACGCGCTTTTTGATCAGCTC
>JAEEGF010904555.1_pt1 | contig 19892 bp, 10 predicted proteins | sample 9134171 | NCBI WGS metagenome assembly JAEEGF01 (sample SAMN16246542, study PRJNA631951) | gut metagenome | biome: gut microbiome; feature: rumen; material: AP-attached | host: Bos | place: Iran: Karaj | collected 2018-10
TCACCTTGAACTGTGTGAATGGCTCACCGCTGAATGTCTTCCAGTCACTGATAAACTCACCCTTTGGAGATACGCAAGTAAGTTTTGCCTTCTTTGTACCATAGTCAACATACAATACGAAATGATGCTTATATGCGTCCTGGTAGTGATTAGCCACATCACCCTTGTTAGCAGACTTATCAGGAGCATAGAACTCTCCCTTTTCTCTCAGTCCACATGGGTCATAGCCCTCTGCAGTTGGATCAACATTACCATCACCATTGAAGTAAATGCCTGATACATTTTCATCATTCTCGTCCAGCAAGAAGAAGCCTACCTTTTCAGAAGCCTTATTGGTCAGGTAGCCAAGCCAAATATCACATGATACAGAATAGATATTTGAGCCAACCTCTCCAAGATCTACAGGAACGGAACCTTCACTGACTCCGAGGACAAGTGCATCTCCATTTACAGTCTCACCATTAACGTCAACACCCTGTCGGCTTGAGTTATCTGCGTCAGGACCAGAGGTAAAGTTAGTAATCGTCATTGCGCCCTGAGCACCTGTGATAACTGCGTTTGCTCTAACCTCATCCAAGTTAACGCCTTCTTCTGCTGCAACAGCTTTATTAGCGAAGTCGATGTCAACCAATGTTGAATATATTTCAGCAGGAACACCATCAGCGAAATCCTGCTTTGCAGTCTTCAAAGCTTCAATCTCTTCCTTTATAGCATTTGCATTATCCACTGTGTAATCAGCGGCTAACATTTCAGTCTGCAAGTTCTTAGCCTTTGCAATTTCATCAGCCAACTTTTGTGAATTAACAGACATTGAGTAGAGACGATCTTTCAGCATGATCTCAGCCTGCTCAATAGCAGAAGCGAGCATATTAAGAGTATCATTTACAGCAACAATCTTTCTGTTTGCAGCGAGAATATCTCGAACGCCTGCATTATAAACAGTGTAAATCATCTGAGAATTTACGCTTGTTGCTGAAGAATCAGCACAACCTGCAACATAAGTATCCCTAATAACAGAGATAGAATCCAAGTTTTCGAAATCTGCTATCTTTGGAGAAACAGTATCGACACATGCCTGAAGAACAGCCTTACCCCATATATAATCAGCGTTTGCAAGATTCTCTGCAGCAAGGCCTAACTGAGTACGTCCTGTAGTAACCTGCTCCTTAACCTTCTGCCAGTACTTAATCTGATCAGAGTTAAACTCACCAGACAGTTTCACCATCAGCATAGGATTATAGAAGCGGAAGTCACCACCACCTTTAAAATCATCATAGCCTTCATTATAAGACTCCCAGCCGATATTTACGGTCTGTGTCTCTGTAATTTTTGCAATGACATACGTTCCCTGGCTATAGTCTCTTGCATATATTGCGACTGAATCAGACTTCTCATCACCGATGAACAAGCGCATAGCACCGAAATCGAATGCGCGGTTGTTAACGTATCCAGTCATCTGAGAGAAGCGCTGACCATCAAGAGCCCACACATACACACCAGGCTCCAAGGTCTTTGTCATCTCTACGCGACTCGTTGTCATAGCAAAGCCCTTACCATAGTTACCAAAAACAATATAAGGCAACTGTTCTGGATATTTATTCCAATAGTGGCATATTCCACGACTACCATTAAGTGTCAGATTCCAATCACCGATTGCCGTCGTACCATTTCTTCTCTGAACCTCTTCATCTGGCCAATAAGTACCTTTCTTACAACTATTAAAATAGTTTTCAAAGTACTTAGACATGAATTCATCCAACACTGAGTTCAAGTCATCAATTGCAGTTGGGTCTTCACTGAATTCCGCATTCTCTACGATATCAATATTCTCTTGAACGCCTTCTACATCAGCTTTCAAAGATGGGTACTTAGAATAGTCCTTTGACCAATCATAGCAATTCAAGATAGCCTTAGCCATCTCCAGGGTCTTGCCAACTTTACGGTCATCAAAGCCCTTCTCTGCTTCCTGAATCTGGACATCAGCGATTTCCATTCCCACCGGCATACCTCTGAGAACGAAATACCAAGTACGAGCAGCGCCATCTCCCTCTATAGCATAAGAAACAGTCTGCCACTCACCAGTCAGCATCACAGCATCAGCAGCGCAAAGGTAATTCTCATCTGAATTAATACTTCCACCTGTGTTACTAACAAGGCTCAGATAAGGGTTAACACCAGATGTCTTTGCTGGAACATCAGTAACAGTAAATTTTCCATCTGTACTTATATCACTTCCGAGAATCCTGTTTCCCTCAGAATCAATACCTGTAGTAGTATGTGTACAAACAGGCTCATTTGGTGCAGCTACAGTACTAGCAGCCTTAACCTTGAAGCTAACGACATAAGTCTTGCTTGCATCAAGAACACCAGGATCAATCTTATAATAGAGACCATTAGCGGCACCGAAAGTATTACACTGCAGAGAGTTAACGCCTAATCCATTAGCATCTCCTGGATTCACGGCAACAAACGCCCCGAGCTCAGTAGCGTTTAACGACTGCCAACCATCAGTATTGGCGAATGTTCCGTTTGTACAAATGTTTTCCGAACTTAAGATTTGGAATCTTCCCTGCGGGGTATAGACAAGGTCACCCTCCCCAAGCGCAAAGCTTGACAACGATGTCATTGCAGCCGCAGCAAACAGAAGTAAATGTTTCTTCATAATTGTTTTGGTGTTAGTTAATTATAATTTAAGTGATTTGTTTATGCTCGTTGATTTTGTATATTGTGTTTATAATATCATGTATATCTCTCCTTTATTTTTCTGCAAAGTTAAGTTTTTTTTTTGAATCTACCAAATGTTTTACGAAAAATAATAATATTTTCGATAAAAATTTCAAGATTTTCAATTTCTACAAGGGCTTGTCTGCTTTATCGACGAAAACACACGATGAGAATAAACCTGGAATCATGTCCTTGAATACGAAAATGTTGTTTTTGTCCTATTCTGGTGCCTTCGTTAAGTCGAAATGAAGGACTGTTTTTTGAAAAAGTTTATGGTCAGTCGGTTTCATCGACATTCTCAGCGAGTTGTAACTTATTGATTTTCAACAGAGGGATTTAAAACTGTATCGTAATATGATAGCTTTTGGGTTGTAATAGCTATCATATTGCGCTGTAAAAGCTATCCAATTACAGCGTAAAAGCTATCATATTACAATGTAAAAGGTATGCTTTTACATCTCGATCCGTAAAATAGGTGTTAAAAGGGGTTGTTTTTAACGATTCGCCCTACCCTTGCTCTCTCTATTTTGCGTTTTTCGGTGAACTTTTTTTTGAGCATGAAATGTCAAAAATGTCCTATATCGAGATATGGAAACGAGTTTCGCTTTGCTCACTTCTGGGAAGTTAAAAGGAGTTAAGGGGAGTTATCGCGGCTTTTCAGCCGCTCGGGGAGTTAAAGGACATTACTTCTGCTTTTCCCTTTTTGAGGAGTCGGGCTTGTTTTCGAGGGGGTTAGGTATTGTCCCCTAACTCCTTTTACTCCCCTTAACTCCCCTTAACTCCTCAAACTATCCGGACTTCAGAAAGTTGAGTAATTCTACAATTCAATTATGGTTTTTATGGGCATAATGGGAGGAACCTTCGCCAGGTCAAGCAGAAATCAAATCCCCTCCCTGCACATTCTATGCAGGGAGGGGATGTCTATCTTCCACATGGGGATTATTCACTTTTCACTCTGAGCGAAGCGAAGCTACTGTCCCAGGAATATATTCACTATGGCATTGGCATCTGCCATGGTAATCTGTCCGTCGCCATTGACATCAGCATGCGGCAGGCTGATGCCTTCAGCCGTACCACCGAGGAAGTAGTTTACTACCATGTTCGCATCTGCCATGGTGACCTGGTCATCCCTGTTAGCGTCGCCAATAAGTTCAATATATCCTACATAGAGGCATCCTGTCTTTGCAAGAAGCGTGTTGTCCCAACGGTTCTTCCAGTAGTAATGCACAGGAAGCGTAGGCAGTTCGTAGTTCAGCTTGCCTGCTACGTTGATATGCGGAACTTTTACAAAGATGCGGAATGAGTCAGTAACTTCCTCATTAACAAATATAGGAGTGTAGTCAGGAGCATAGGCCTCGATAGTAGTACCCTCTGCAAGATTTACTACAGTATTACTTCCATCACCCAATATTGCCGTATTGTAGGCAACTGAAGACGTTGAACACTTCTGCAAGCCGACCTTTAATCTACCTGTATTAGAAAAACTAATAGTATTATCATCAAAATACCATAGAGTTTTCGTCATACTCGTTGAACTTGACGGCCAAAGTGTACCGTTCACCGTAACGGTAGGATTCTGCATTGGTCGTGTCTTTGCAGCACTTGTACTAGTGCCACTACAACCAGACAGCACTGCGCCTTCTGCCACTGTCAATGCGCCCGTACCGAGCGAGGCGCCCACATTCAAGCGCAGTTCGCCTTCTGAAATCTTAACCGTTCCTGAGTTCTGCCATGCGGCTGAGACTGTCATGGTACATGTACCTATCTTTTCAAAGTTTGACTTATTGGTACCGCCAGCATCATAAAGATAGCCGTCAAACGTAAAGTCCCCAAGAGTCTCCGAACTATTTCCTACGCGCCATGTGTTGCTGCCCGACGGAGCTGTTTGGCTGTTGAAGTCTGCAATTGGATGTTCTAACACGCCTTTACCAGTAAGCTTACCTATAGTACAGGTATTAGCTACCGCAGCCACATACGCCTTTTCGCCAATGTCAAGTGTACCATTCGCAAGATTCCAGTCAGTCTTTATAGGCATCACTTGTGAGGTATTGGTGTATTTCACCGTTCCTTTAAAACCGCTCCAGTTACCAGTAATACGAGTACGATTAACGGTGTTGGTGGTATTTACGGTAATTGTGCCTGAACCAGACACTGAACAAGCTATATCCTTATAGCTACTTCCCGGCAAATCCCATGTAACGTTAGCGCCTGCATCTACGACGATAGGACTTGCGAGGACTCCTTGACCTGAGAGTTTAGAATTGCCCTGCAAAGTTATAGTCTTGGCATTGGCAGTACCTGTAAAGTTGTATGTACCGGCTTTTACGGTTATTCCGTTGGCAGTAAGACTACCTGTCAAGGTCAGCGTACCTGCGCCAGCCTTCGTAAGAGCACCGCCCTGTGAGGTAGCAATATTTGCCGCCTGTGTGAAGGTCAAACCTGTCGGAACGTCAATCACGCCATTATCTTTATAGCAGATGATTTTCTGCTCACTCGTGAATGAGGCTGTTGGAGAAAGAGCGCCACCACCTGTAAGCGTGATGGTCTTGTCGATAGTACCAAGTGAACCCATCTCCGTACCTGTAGAGTTTGCAAGACTTGCAACATAGAGGGTACCACCGCTGATGGTAGTGTTACCCATGTCGTTGACATTATTCAGATAAACCACACCGACGCTGTCTTTCAGCAAATCTGGAGTTCCTATAATCTTATCGCCAGAAACAGTGTACTGTTTACTATTAACAAAGGTGACAGACGCAGGTGACACGTTGCCTTTTATCTCTACATCATAGCTTGTGGCATTATCATTGAACGTCACATCTGAACCTGTATAGAAAACCGCCTCTTCACCAGTCTCTGTCTTAACGAAGTTTGCTGTCTCATCAAGGTCCCAGGCTTTTCCTTTGTCGCCCTTCCAAGCGACTGGCTCGCCCACATAATTGGTCACCGTAAGCAAGAGCTTGCCTTCCTCAAGTGAAAGGACAGCCTTCTGATTTGGAAGGTTTTCAATAATGATATCACCAAGGTTACCCTTGACTTCACCTATTGTACCAAGGCAATACACGCCGTCAGCAATAGCAGCCGCTCCTGCCGCCGGATGTGCATTGATGCGGAATATAGGTGCGAGGTACTGAGGACCGTTGGTCCAGTCCTTTTTCTCTATCTTCAGCACGTTTGCCTTGATAGAGTCTGCCTTTAATCCGTTGCTGTAGATATCGAGTTCAACGACAGAACCGTAATCAAGGATAAGCGAGTCTGTGGTTATGGTAGAAGCCTTAGCCTCCTTGCCACCTGGGCGGATGATGGCAGCATATTCTGCCTGTATGCCCTTAGCGAAAGTACCATTGTCAGAGTTGAGCTCTGCAAAGCGGTTAAGCCAGAGGCGTGAGTTCTGCAAAGTACCGTTGAAGTTAAGCGTACCAGCCCATACATCAGTCTGACCAGTATATGTCTGCACTACGTCAGGGAGAGTCAGCGCACCGTCACCCTGCTTCACAAGGCGCATGTCACCTGCGAAGGCTCCACCTGTAAGAGTGTGGGTGTAGTAAGTGTATGTGATAGGATACTCCTTGGCAGTAGCTTCTGACGGAGCAGAACCTGACACCAATGACGGAGTGTTGTCTATATATATATAAGGTGTAGCACCGTCGGCAACATTGACGGTCATGTTGCCAGTCTCACAAGTGATGACTGACTCACCATTGTTACTGATGGTTCCTCCGTTAGCGACCTCGGTACGTCCTGTCATAGTAAGAGACGGCGGAGCGGCAGTGATGCCTTCCAACTCACCGAGGAAGTAAGAGGTATGAGGTGGCTGGTTATATCCACACATCTGCCATACCATAGCGTTACGCTGCTGGTGGTCATACCACATAGAATAAATGCGCCATGGGGTCTCGATGGTCGTGGTGTAAATGCGTATCTTGTTGTCAGCTGTGCGCATAACGAACTCATGACGCCAGTCACCGAGGATGTCACCCATGAAACAAGGAGTGGCCTTAGTCCAGTTGTTTGCCAACGAACCCTCAAACGTCTTTATCTTACCTTGATTATATTTATAGATAGCGCCTGGCTTATCATCATAGTTGGTTCCGTCAGCATTATATGTTTCCTCACAAAGGTCACCATCCCAGTAACAGTTGAAGTTCTGTGCCATTCCATTGGTACTGTAACCAGCTACATGTTCATTGGTTACGAGACTGATTGGATTTTCAGAATCCCTGGCAGATGATGCAAATGCACCAGGCACAGTATTACAGAAGTTACCCGCGATGGCACGTCCGTCGTCACTACCTCCTGCAAGACGATAATACAGCTTAGCCGTAGTAAGGTCACGATAGTGGTTGCTTGGTGCATCCTCGTTACAGAACCATCCCTCGTGTCCGTGTATATAAGGGTTGAAGTCACTGTGATGCTGGGCATCACCATGACCGAAGCCTGCGGTAGAGAGACCCATACCATTATCATCGATTACGAGACCACCAAACACGATTTCGTCGCGTCCGTCCCAGTCAACATCGGCAATGCCATAGTTATGATAACCCTGTCCGTACCATGGAGAGCCTTTCTGATTGTTCATCCAGCGCCAACGCTCAGAAAGCTTATGGGTATTCTTGTCTACATCCAGAGCCACGAACTTATGACGAGTGTAGATACCACGTCCTACGAAGATGCTTGGATTACGTCCGTCAAGATATGGTGCACCGTAGAAGAACTTGCTTGAACGGTGACCATAGCCGTCACCCCATGCAGCTTCGAGGTTTTCTGTTTCGTCAGACTCAAAGCGTGCGCAAGGGAAGTCTATGATGTCATATATCTGTCCTGTCTTACCATTACAATATACGAGGAATTCCTTACCATAGTGGGTAAAGTACTGACTTGAGATTTCCTTTCCGTCTCTGTAAAAATTCTGACCGAAACCGAATTTCTTAGTCACGCCATTGTCAACAATAGTAATTGTAGTGCTACGTGCGGTAGTAGTCACGCTCGGATTTTCCTTCGGATCTCCATTCTTTGTTGCGGTAGCGTAAACCACGCCATTAACATTACTCAAGGTCACCCAATCAGCCGAACAACTTACCGTTGCCGTAGAAGAAACGCCTGTCTCAACCGCAACAGTCGCACCTGCTGGAGAAACCCAGCCCTGACCGCGGTAATTAGTCCATGAGGTACCATTCTTGCCATCGGCACCGATAGTATAAACGGTACCGTCAGCCATGTGTATGCTTGAACCTTCCTCAAGACGCATGAGTACCTCTGCACTGCCATCCTGATCCCAGTCATAACCTACGATGTTCTGCTCATTGTTCTGGAAGTCACCCATGTTTGGTCCGCAGTTGACCCACCAAAGCACAGAACCATCAAGCTTCGTCACCTCGAAGAGAGTATGCTCGTTATACCAACCATTAACTGGAAAAGAGTTAGACATCTCCTGCGAGTTGTTATACTTCATCAGCAGTTCCACCTCGCCGTCGCCGTCAACATCGGCAGCGCAGGCATCATTAGGAACGTATGTTGCCTTCAACTCAGCCGCATGCTGCGGTACAATCTCAAGATAATCCTGTGCCCACACAGCCTTGGCAGTGGAATGTTCACCCACAACACCTTTTACGACAGGAGCCACGGAGTAGGTGCTTGAGGTAGTGCCCCCAGTATCCGTGTAATTGGAGGTTTTCAGGTTTTCGGCAATGAGAGAGCCATTGCGATAGAGATTGTAAGTCACGTCATAGTACTCATCAGACTGTATACGCCAGCTGACGAACACACCATTTGATGTCTTGACAGCAACCACGCCGCGGTCAAGATTGTCAATCACACGCTGGGCGTGAGCCGTCACAGTCACTGCCGCCAGTAAGATTGAGAAAAGTAGTTTCTTAGTTTTTTTCATATTTTTAATTAGTTAGCTTTCAGATGATTATATAGGGCTTCGTAATATGATAGCTTTTACACTGTAATATGATAGCTTTTACACTGTAATATGATAGCTTTTACACTGTAATATGATAGCTTTTACACTGTAATATGATAGCTTTTACACTGTAATACGATAGCTATTACGAAGGGGTATGATAACGTATGTTTTTTAAGGCATAACACACCCTTATTTTTTTGGCGTATTTTTTACTAAAAAGATTATTTCGTATGGATTAATTACCATCAGGTTTCGTACCGTCAAAGAACTTTGACTGCGGCCATGGGAATGCCTGCCAGTCGTCGGGCTGCGAAGGTGAGAAATCCTGCCAGTCGCTGTTCAGGAATGACACCAGCGGCGACTGCAACTGCTTCAGTCCCATAACGATGAGTTTCGACACCTCGTATGCGCCGAAGGGATTGAAATGGGTATTGTCGGCAAAATCCTTGTCCTGCCAGGGGAACGTTCCCTTCTTGTAATGCACCAGCAGGTGCTTGCTGCCCTCCTCGCCCATAGTCTCGAAGAGCGTCTTGGTAGTAGCGTTAAGGTCTATGCATGGTACATTCTCGCGCTCTGCCACCGCCTTCATGGCTGCAGGGAAATCACCGTGAGTATTGCGTATGGTGCCATCATTTTCAAAGAAACGGCGCACCGTCGGCGTGCAGAAGATGATGTTGCCACCTTTCTCGCGCACACGGTCAACAAACGTCTTCAGTCCTACGGAATAGTGATACCACGCTCCGCGACCCGGGCCTTTCTCCTTCTCGTCATTATGGCCAAACTCGCAGAATACATAGTCGCCAGCCTTTATCTCGCTGAGTATCTTATCGAGGCGCAACTGTACAAGGAACGAGGCTGCCGTCAGTCCGCTCTCGCCATAGTTTGCCACGCACACTTTGTCATTAAACCAGCGCGGGAACATCTGCCCCCACGATGCCCACGGCTCCTTGCCCTGGTCAACCACCGTGCTGTTGCCGCAGAGGAACAGCGTAACGGCTGTGGTGTCAGGCTCTATCTTGACACTCTGCACACTGGGCGCTGGACCGCAGAACTCAAGAGTAAGCTTTTCGTCCCATGTCAAAGAGCCCACCTCGCCGGGCTTTATTTTCACTTGAGAGGTCGGAGTTTTCGGAGTACTCGGAATATTCTGAGAATTCTGAGTAATCTGATTATTCTGATAAATCTCCGGCGTACGCTTGTTGACAACAAATGACACTGTACGCAGTTCTCCCCTCTTTGTCTTTACGCCTTGCAACATGAGGCGGCGGTTCTCTGCTCGCACCCATGTCTCGGCAGCACGTTTCTTGCTACCAAGCACTACAGTTACGCGATAATTGCCATCCGGCACCTTGACCGAGAAATAGACAGGAGTCTCGGCCACAGTTTTGGAGCGACCGCTCAACACTTCTGCCAAAACCGGAGAGTCCGTGAAATCCAACCCTGCGCCATTAGACTCAGAATAAAGACCGCAAGGACGGTTGAAATCATATGACAATACCTGGCATCTTCCCTGCGTTGCTGCAGAGAATGCCATGGCAATAAATAACAAAGACGTTAGTATATTTCTGCGCATAATTCTTATTTTACGCACAAAGGTATTCATTTTCCACAAAACACGAAAATGAAAAGTGTTTTTTAACATTATATATAAAGAAAAAAACGTTATTCTTTGGCTGAGTGGGGATTTTTTTATAACTTTGCGTGCAAAATGAAAGATTTTCTGAAATACACATTGGCAACCATCACCGGTTTGCTGATAACCTGCACCACATTGTTTTTCCTCGGCTTTGTGATGCTCGCAGTTGTTGCTGCAAGCTCTGCGAGCAAGTCTGCCGTGACCGTAAAGGATGGTTCTGTCTTGGTAGTGAAACTGTCAGGACAGATAGTGGAGCGTGCAGAAGACAACCCCATTTCCGAGCTTTTGGGCTATGACGCCACTGAGCAGCAGGGGCTTGACGAGATTGTGACAGCCATCGACAAAGCTGCGCAGTGCAGCGAAATCAAAGGCATATACCTTGAGGCCGGCATCGTTAGTGCCGACTATGCTTCATTGCAGGAGATAAGGAAAGCACTGGAGAGATTCCGCACCGCCGGTCGCACGGCAAAAGACGGCAGTGCGAAGAAATTCATCGCGGCATACGGCGACGAATACACACAAGGGGCGTACTACGTTTGTTCCGTAGCCGACGAGATATGGATAAACCCACAGGGCATGATTGACCTGCACGGACTGGCTGCGCAACCGACATACCTGAAAGACCTGCTGGAGAAGGTGGGTGTAAAGATGACCGTGGTGAAGGTTGGCAAATACAAGAGTGCTACGGAACAATACACAGAGACACAGATGAGCGAGGCCAACCGTGAACAGGTGACACGATACGTGAACAACATCTGGAACGTGGTGACGAAAGACATCAGCATGTCCACCACGGCAGACACAGCAACGCTGAATGCACTTGCCGACAGCATAGTGACGCTATGCGACACAAAGACACTGAAAGACAACGGACTCATAACACGCACCATGTATGCCAACCAGGTGAAGAATGCCATGAAGAGCATGCTCGGACTGTCGGAGGATGAGACCGTACCGCAGGTATCATGCAGCGAGATGTGCGAATATGAGTTGAAAGGCACGAAGGAGAAGACTGCATCTGCATACATGGGCAAGCCTTCTGCAAAAGACAAGATAGCAGTGTATTACTGCGAAGGAAGCATCGTGCAGAATGAAGAATCAGGCGCACTGATGGGCGATGCCGGCATCGTGAGCAAGAAAATGGTCGGCGACCTTGAGGAACTGGCGGAAAACGATGACGTGAAGGCTGTGGTGATACGCATAAACTCTGGTGGTGGCGATGCCTTTGCATCAGAGGACATCTGGCATGCAGTGGTCGAACTGAAGAAGAAGAAGCCGGTAGTTGTTTCAATGGGAGGCATGGCGGCATCAGGCGCATACTACCTCAGTTGCGGTGCTTCATGGATAGTGGCGCAACCAACGACGCTGACCGGATCGATAGGCATCTTCGGAGTATTCCCTGACATCAGCGGACTGATGCAGGACAAGTTAGGGATAAAATACGACGTCGTAAAGACAAACAAACATGCAGACATGGACTTCCTACAGTCTGCACGCCCGTTCGATGCAGAGGAACAGCGCATGCTGCAGAATTACATAGAGCGCGGCTACGGACTGTTCTGTAAGCGTGTCTCTGACGGCAGAAAACTGCCAGTAGAGCGTGTGAAGGAGATAGCGGAAGGCCGCGTGTGGACTGGTTCCGATGCACTGAACATAAAACTCGTGGACCAGCTCGGCGGTCTGCCTGAAGCAATAACGAAGGCGGCAGCGATGGCAAAGACTACCGAATACAGAACAGTGTCCTACCCTACCCCCGCATCGTGGGCGGAGCAGCTGTTTGAGACCGTTACAGGTCGCGGCAACAATCTTGACGAACAATTGCGCACGACGTTAGGCGTATTCTACGAACCGCTATGCCTTGTCAAGAGTCTGGAAAAACAAAGTCCGGTACAGGCACGGTGCCCATGGATTATTACACTGCGCTGATACGCTGCACACACGATAATTAACAATTACTGAATCATGAGTGTTGAAGGTGATTTCATAAAACTGAACAAATGGCTTGCTCCGCTGTCGTGGATATACGGCGCGGCAGTAGGTATAAGGAACGCATTGTTTGACAATGGCGTTCTGAAATCACGTTCGTTCGACATTCCCGTGATTTCCGTCGGCAACATCACTGTCGGCGGTGCAGGCAAGACACCGCATGCAGAATATCTCATAGAGTTGCTGCAGGACGAATTCAAGGTGGCGGTGCTCAGCCGTGGTTACAAACGCAAGACACGCGGATACCGCCTTGCAAAAGCAGACACTACAATGCCGCAGATAGGCGACGAGCCATACCAGATGCACAAGAAATTCCCCAACGCACACGTTGTAGTGGATGCCAACCGTTGTCACGGCATTGACCGCATAACCACAGACGAGGCAACGAAAGACACGCAGGTGGTGGTGCTTGACGATGCTTTCCAACACAGATATGTGAAACCCGGATTGAACATTCTCCTCGTTGACTACCATAGACTGATAATATACGATGAGCTTTTGCCGGTAGGCAGATTGCGCGAACCTAAGAAAGGCAAGGACAGGGCCGACATCGTGATTGTGACGAAATGTCCGAAGGACACCACACCGATGGGATTCCGCGTGTTGCAAAGGGCACTGAACCTGTATCCATATCAGGAACTGTATTTCACCACGATGACACAACTGCCGCTGAAACCACTGTTCCCGGAAGGAAAGCCTTTGGAGAAATCAGGATTGCTGCCGAATGTACTGCTGCTCAGTGGCATCGCTTCGCCAGAACAGATTGTGGAAGACATGAAGAACAAGTGCACCAGCATCACACCGATGCACTTCCCCGACCACCATCAGTACACAAAATCGGATGCAGAGGCCATCAACACACAATACAAGATGATGAGCAAGCCTGCCATCATCATCACGACAGAGAAAGATGCCACGCGATTGGAAAACCTGACAAACCTGTCACCTGAGGTACGGGCAGCAATGTACGTGCAACCCATACATGTGACATTCATGCAGGACGATGAAGATAAATTCAACGAAAGAATAAAGAGTTATGTACGAAAGAATCAAAGAGACGGCCAAGTGGCTGCGCCAGCAAATAACACAAAAGCTACAGGAGACAACAGACTCTTCAACCTGTCAGAAATGTCAGGACAGTCAAGCACTGCCGACAACAGCGATAGTTCTGGGGACAGGCCTCGGACAATTAGCTTCTGAGATAGACATACACTGGGAGATGCCATACAAGGACATCCCAAATTTCCCAGTCTCAACAGTGGAAGGACATGACGGAAGACTGATAATAGGCACCTTAGGCGGCAAGGAAGTGCTTGCCATGAAAGGGCGCTTCCACTACTACGAGGGATATTCCATGCAGGAGGTTACCTTCCCTATCCGCGTGATGTACGAACTGGGAATCAAGACACTGTTCGTGAGCAACGCTGCAGGAGGTGCCAACAAAGATTTCCGTGTGGGCGACCTGATGATTATCACCGACCACATAAACTTCTTCCCCGAACATCCGCTGAGGGGTAAGAACATACCTACAGGACCACGTTTTCCTGACATGCACGAGCCATACGATCACAACCTCATAGCTATGGCAGACAAAATTGCCGACAAGAAAGGCATACGTGTGGTTCACGGCACATACATCGGAGTGCAGGGACCAAGCTACGAAACGCCTGCGGAATACAAAGCATACCACACTATGGGAGCTGATGCAGTGGGCATGAGCACAGTTCCAGAGGTAATCGTGGCACGTCACTGCGGCATAAGAGTGTTCGGCATAAGCATAATCACCAACATGGGTATCAGCGACAACCCCGAAACAGCCACGCACGAAGAAGTGCAGGAGGCCGCAAACAACGCCCAACCACTGATGACAGAGATATTCAAAGAACTGATAAAGAATGGAGATTGCTAAACTTGGAGAATTTGGTCTTATCGACCATCTTACAAAAGACATAAAACCACAAAATGCCTCAACAGTAAAAGGAGTCGGTGACGACTGTGCCATACTGCACTACGACAACACGGAAACGCTTGTCACCACCGACATGCTGATGGAAGGCGTGCATTTCGACCTGACATACGTGGACCTCAAGCACCTTGGCTACAAGTCGGCAATGGTGAACATCAGTGACATCTTCGCCATGGGTGGAACGCCACGTCAGATGACAGTAAGCATAGCATTGTCAAAACGCTTTCAGGTGGAAGATCTGGAAGAGTTCTATGACGGTCTGCAGATGGCTTGTGAGAAGTGGAACGTGGACATCATAGGCGGTGACACGACATCTTCACTCACAGGACTTGCCATCAGCATCACCTGCATTGGCGAGGCACGCAAGGAGGACATCATATACCGCAACGGCGCCAAGGACACTGACCTTATCTGCGTATCCGGCGATTTGGGTGCTGCATACATGGGACTGCAACTGCTTGAGCGCGAGAAGATGGTATATTACGAACAAGTCAAGAAGATTCAATCGAAGCTCAAGGATGCCAAGGATGCGGCACAGATAGAGTCACTACAGCGCCAACTGAACGAAGCATGGCAGCCAGACTTTGCCGGTAAGGAATATCTGATACAACGCCAGTTGCAGACTGAAGCACGTGGTGACATCATACAGAAGTTGCGCGAGGCAGGCATACGACCGACAGCCATGATGGACATATCTGACGGACTGTCATCGGAGCTGCATCATATCTGCAAGCAGTCTGGCGTAGGATGTCGTGTGTTCGAGAAGTTCCTGCCCATAGACTACCAGACGGCAGTGATGGCGGAGGAGCTGAACATGAACGTGACCACCTGTGCACTGAACGGTGGCGAGGATTACGAACTACTGTTTACATGTCCGATAGGTGACAATGAGCGTCTGCAACAGATGGAAGGCATCAAGGTGATAGGTCATATCACGAAACCAGAACTTGGTCTGATGCTCGTCAGCCGCGACGGCGGAGAGTTTGAACTATTGGCGCAGGGGTGGAACCCGATAGCTGCATCAAAGTAATCGGAGGGATCGGAATTATCAGAATATTCAGAATTATCAGAGTATTCGGAGTATTCAGAGTATTCAGAGTATTCGGAGAAATCCGAGTAATCGGAGAAATCAGAAGATAAGAAATAACAGCTAAAATAATAAATAATAATGAAACCAACACTTTTTCTGCTCGCTGCTGGCATGGGCAGCCGTTATGGCGGTCTGAAGCAGCTCGACGGTCTCGGCCCAAACGGTGAGACAATCATGGATTACAGCATTTACGATGCCATACAGGCAGGCTTCGGCAAGATTGTATGGGTAATACGTAAAGACTTCGAAGAACAGTTCCGCACACAGATTCTTGCAAAGTATGAGGGCAAGGTGAAATGCGAACTGTGTTTCCAGGCACTTGACGCACTGCCAGAGGGATTCAGCGTACCAGAAGGCCGTCAGAAGCCTTGGGGCACAAACCACGCCGTACTGATGGGTAAGGACGTTATCAACGAGCCTTTCTGTGTCATCAACTGCGACGACTTCTACAACCGCGATGCATTTATGGTCATGGGTAAGTTCCTCAGCGAACTGCCAGAGGGCGCAACAGGTCAATACTCTATGGTAGGCTTCCGCGTAGGCAACACACTGTCAGAGAACGGCACCGTAAGCCGCGGCGTATGTGCCAAGGACGACAACGGCTGTCTGACAACATGCGTGGAGCGCACAAAGATAGCACGCGTTGACGGCAAGGTGGCATACCGTGCCGACAACAAAGAGGATGGCGAATGGGTATATATCGACGAGAACTCACCTGTGTCAATGAACATGTGGGGCTTCACACCCGATTACTTCAAGTACAGCGAGGAGTATTTCAAGGAGTTCCTCTCTGACCCAGAGAACATCAAGAACCTGAAGTCAGAATTCTTCATCCCATTGATGGTCAACAAGCTCATCAACGAAGGCACTGCAACCTGCAAGGTGCTTGACACCACAAGCAAATGGTTCGGTGTAACATACTCCGAAGACCGTCCCGACACAGTGGCTCGCATAGCGAAGCTCGTTGAGGAAGGAGTATATCCAAACAAACTGTTCTAAGACCGGGAGCAATCCCATGGTAACGACAAATGATAATGAATATCAACTTGCTGAACGAAGATGAGGTGGCGCAGTTGCGCCGCCTCATCGAAAGTTCAAACAAAATAGCACTGGTATGCCACATGAATGCCGACGGCGACGCCCTCGGTTCATCGCTGGCATGGGCAGAATATCTCAGGCAGCAGGGCAAAGAGGCACAGCTGATAGTGCCTGACATGTTCCCTGACTTCCTGCAATGGTTGCCAGGGTTGCAGAAATCTCTGCGCTTTGACAAGAAACCAGCCGAGGTGAAGCAACTACTCGACGAAGCCGATCTACTGTGCTACCTCGACATGAACACCCCGTCGCGAGCCAGTGACAAGTTGTCTGAAGAACTCAAGCAGTTCAACGGCAAGGTATTGATGATAGACCACCACGAAGACCCCGACATCAAATGTGACATGAGCATCTCATTCCCCAAGATGTCAAGCACGTCAGAAATGGTGTTCCGCCTGATATGGCAACTCGGTGACTACGAAGGCGTAACGCAAGAGATGGCAACAGCCATATACTGCGGCATGATGACCGACACCGGTGCCTTTACCTACAACAGCAACCAGCCGGAGATATTCTTCATCATCTCTCAATTACTTGTAAAAGGCATTGACAAGGACAGAATATACAGGAGAATATATCATGTATTCAGTCCAAACAGATTGAGACTATGGGGGCACGTGCTTGACAGCAAGTTGAAAGTGAAACATCCACCCTACCGCGCATCGTATTTCACCATCTCAAAGAAAGACATGGAGGAATACAAATTCAACAAGGGCGATGCCGAAGGACTTGTAAATGTTCCACTGAAGATATTAGGTTTGAAACTATCCATATCATTACGCGAAGACACCAAGCAGGAGAACCTTGTATGGGTGAGCACCAGGTCGGTTGACGATTTCCCCTGCGACGAGATGGCACAGCGTTTCTTCAACGGCGGTGGCCACAAGAACGCAGCGGGCGGCAGGTTATACTGTTCACTGGCAGAAGCTATAGAGATAACAAACAAGGCAATAGAAGCATACGCAGAGAAACTGAAATAAGAAAACATAGACATGAAGAAAGTATCATCATTGTTCACAATGGCAATCATCGCAGCTGTTGCATTCACATCATGCGAGGACGAGCAGACATACGCAAAACAGAAAGAGTATGAAAACTCCTGCATCAACAGCTTCCTGTACGGAAACTGCAGAATCAACAATCGTGCGATAAACGTAATCAGCGAAACAGATTTCAAAGCCAAAGGTGAAGTTACAGACACTGCAAGAAACGAATTTGTCTTGTTCAGTTCCACCGGCACCTACATGCAGATAGTGGAAAAAGGCACAGGAGCGAATTTCAAGAAACTGGAGAACGGAGAATGTGCCGACGTACTTTGTCGTTACAGCGAATACAACATCAACGGTGACTCACTGCAGACTTTCAACGACGGTTCTGTGCAAACAGCACCGATATGCGACAAGATGACCGTACGCAACACCAGCGGCACATTCAGTGCATCATTTGAATATGGCTGGATGAGCAAGGTTTACAGCACCACATCGGTACCTGCCGCATGGCTTACTCCACTGTCATACATAAAGCTTGGCAGACCTTCGTCCGCTGATGACAAGATAGCAAAGGTGAGAATAATAGCTCCGCACAACCAATGCCAGGCACATGCCACTACCAATGTGTATGCCTGCTACTATGAGATAACATACCAGAGAGGACAGTGAGGCGGTTCATAGTTTACTGTTTATAGTTTACTGTTTATAGTTTACAGTTCATAGTTATAACTTATCCATAATTTTCAAGTAAAGAAAAATGTCACTGATAAAATCTATTTCAGGCATCCGCGGCACTATCGGCGGACCTGCCGGTGATACCCTTAACCCACTTGACATTGTAAAATTCACATCAGCATACGCTACATTCATACGCAAGGCTATGCCTAACGGCAGCAACAAGATTGTCGTAGGCCGCGATGCACGCATCTCCGGCGAGATGGTGAAGAACGTAGTTTGCGGAACATTGCTCGGCATGGGCTACGATGTGGTGAACATCGGTCTGGCATCTACGCCTACCACCGAACTTGCCGTTACGATGGCTGGAGCCGACGGCGGCATCATCATCACGGCATCACACAACCCACGTCACTGGAATGCGCTGAAACTTCTCAACAACCGTGGTGAGTTCCTCACCGCCGCTGACGGAGCCGAGGTACTCGCAATAGCCGAAGCAGAAGCATTTGAATACGCTGATGTTGATCACATAGGCAAATACACTGAAGAGAACTTTGACGAGCGCCACATTGAGGCCGTGCTCAACCTGAAACTGGTTGACACTGAAGCTATCAAGAAGGCAGGCTTCAACGTTGTCGTTGACTCCATCAACAGCGTAGGCGGCATCATACTGCCACAGTTGCTCGACCGTCTGGGAGTGAAATACACATTCCTCAACGGTGAGGCAAACGGCGACTTCGCACATAATCCAGAGCCACTGGAGAAAAACCTCACCGGCATCATGGACACGCTCAAGGGCGGTGGCTATGACCTCGGCATTGTGGTTGACCCAGACGTTGACCGTCTGGCATTCATCTGCGAAGACGGCAAGATGTTCGGCGAGGAATACACACTGGTCAGCGTGGCAGACTACGTACTCAGCCACACCCCAGGCTCAACCGTCAGCAACCTCTCAAGCACCCGCGCACTGCGCGACGTGACGGAGAAGCACGGCGGCACATACAATGCTGCAGCAGTGGGCGAGGTCAACGTAACCACAAAGATGCGTGAGACAGGCGCCGTCATCGGCGGCGAAGGCAACGGCGGAGTGATATATCCAGAGAGCCACTACGGCCGCGATGCACTGGTAGGCATAGCACTGTTCCTCAGTTCACTGGCTCAGAAAGGCTGCAAGGTGAGCGAGCTGCGCCAGACATTCCCAGAATATTTCATCGCCAAGAACCGCATCGACCTGACAGCCGACACCGACGTTGACGCAATACTCGCCAAGGTAAAGGAGATGTACAGCGCACAGTCTGACGCCCAGGTGAACGACATCGACGGCGTGAAGATAGACTTCCCCGACAAGTGGGTACACCTGCGCAAGTCGAACACCGAACCGATAATCCGCGTCTATAGCGAAGCACACACTATGGACGAGGCTGACGAACTAGGCAAGAAAATCATGCAGGTCGTTTACGATATGCAATAAGAAAAAAATGACATAAAATGCCCAACTGAAACATACCAATTTTACAGTTGGAACACATAGCTCTGTAATAGCTATCATATTACACCGTAAAAGACCACCTTTTACGCCGTAATATGATAGCTTTTACAATACCCCTCGCAACATACTGAAAACTTGCGCGTTACAAAAAGCAAAAAAGAACAGTGACATCCAAGACGGACATCACTGTTCTTTCTCTTTTCAGAGCCTCTTGTCGGATTCGAACCAACGACCCCGAGATTACAAATCACGTGCTCTGGCCAACTGAGCTAAAGAGGCGGGTGGGCAAGCTACTTACATCGCACCGCTACAACCAAGTACCTTTGCTACG
>JAEEGF011405901.1_pt1 | contig 19891 bp, 17 predicted proteins | sample 9134171 | NCBI WGS metagenome assembly JAEEGF01 (sample SAMN16246542, study PRJNA631951) | gut metagenome | biome: gut microbiome; feature: rumen; material: AP-attached | host: Bos | place: Iran: Karaj | collected 2018-10
GAGCAGGTGCCGCAGAAGCCCAACATGTCGGAGCTTTACCGCGAGTTGGACACCGACCGGAACCAAGGGTTGAAGATGCTGTATGCCTTGGAAAAGGCTGGGCTACTCTCCTTGCTTACCGACACACCCAGAAAGTTGTCAGACCTGTCGCGTCCCGAGAAAATCTACCTCAACAACACCAATCTCACGAACGCCTTCACGATGCAGCCCAACCTTGGCACCATGCGTGAGTTGTTCTTCTTCAACCAGTTGAGCCAATCGCATCAGGTGACCTATCCACCCAAGGGTGATTTCCTTGTGGACGGTAAGTACCTCTTTGAAATTGGCGGGCGCAAGAAAAGCTTCGACCAAATCAAGGATATCCCCAACAGCTATTTGGCCGTGGACGAAACCGAGTTGGGCTTTGGAAACAAAATCCCTTTGTGGATGTTCGGTTTGCTTTACTGAGGGCAACGCACTGCCCTGACTGCTTGTCCACGGCTGCGTTCGTAGGTTCCACAGACATGGTAATTGTCTAAATCGAAGTGAAGGCTCCAGGCTCGTTCCGGACTCCCAGTATAAAGGGAACTTGACCAGTAAATGCCGAGTTCAAAACCCACATGCTCTTCACCAAGATAAAAACCAGCCGCGGGGAAAAAAACGCTGTTGCCGTTCACACCTGTAAAGGTCCTTCCCTTGACTCCGTTCAGGGTGTCCCACTCACAAGTCGTTTCCAAAGTCAACTCCTCCCACTCCTCGTGGGTGGGAGTACGCCAGTCAGCACCCCAGTTATATGTCGCAGCGTCATCGATGGGTTCCAAAACAGTCTTATTATCCACAAATCCATCCACCCCAAAAAAAGGAATGGTGCAGTATTTATTTACCTCAAAACGATAACGTTCAGGGATGTAATTACCATATCGGTAACTTTTCCAATCATAAATCTCCTTTGGCACGGTGTCACCCCAAGCATAGAAATCACCAAAATCCTCCGGCGAATCGGCTCCGAGATTGCATGTGGCCCATAGCGTTCCACTTGACAGGCCAAGGTCAACGTATGCATGGCCATCCAAAATTCCGCCATGATCCACAACACTGTCGTTTTCCACAACATTATCACCGTTTTGACTCGGTTCATCCGATTTGTTGCAACCCGTAACAGCCATCATCAGTATTAATAACACCTTTAAAAATCTGTTCATAGCCATTCTCTTCATTAGTTGGCAAAGAAACAAAAAAAATATATATCTTTGCCTTTCAAAGCAGAAAACATGTCAAACGCCATCACTATACTGAACAAAGAGGAAGACCGACGCATTGTAGAGGCCATCCGACAAGCCGAGAAAAACACCTCAGGCGAAATCAAAGTACATATTGAAAATCGTTGCAAAGGCAACGTGGAAGAGCGAAGCTTGTTCATTTTCAAGCATTTGAAAATGAACCAAACCAAACAACGCAACGGGGTGCTCATCTACCTTGCCGTGAAGGATCACAAATTCGCCATCCTTGGTGACGAAGGCATCGACAAAGTGGTGGAAGAAGGCTTTTGGTGCGATGTGAAAGACCTGATGTTAAGTCACTTCAAAGAAGGGCGCTTCACTGAAGGACTGGAGCAAGGCATCCTGCGCTGCGGGGAGAAACTAAAAGCTTTCTTCCCTTACCAGTCTGATGATGTCAACGAGATTCCGGATGACATTTCATACGAGAACAACTGATTTTTCACTAGATTAGAAAACATCACCAACACTTCTTATGTCCACCCCATATTTTGGTGAAATCATAGCACTTGTTGTCGCCATCTCATGGACGGCGACGGCATTGTTTGCCGATGTGGCTAGTCATCGTTTGGGCTCACTGCCGTTGAATCTCATCCGTATGGTTCTCTCGTGGCTGTTTCTGTCCGTCATGCTTTGGATCATCACCGGCACGCCCTACCCTATGTACGCCGACAGCAAGGCTTGGTTTTGGCTGGCATTATCTGGTCTGGTGGGATATGTCTTTGGCGATTATTGTCTTTTCAACTCGTATATCGTTTTTGGCTCCCGTTATGGACAGCTGTTCATGACCTTAGCCCCTCCCATGGCGGGTATCGCCGGCTGGATGATGTTAGGCGAGTCCATGTCATGGCATTCCTGGCTGGCCATGGCTGTCACCTTGACAGGCATCGCCATCTCCATCCTAGCCCGAGGCGGTGAAGACCACAAACTCATGTTAAAGCTACCGCTCAAAGGCGTTCTCTTCGGCATCGGAGCCGGAGTTGGGCAAGGTGTCGGTCTGGTGCTCAGCAAGATAGGTTTGGAGTATTATGCCCAATCCATCCCTGTTGACGCACCGAAAGCCATCACCACCATGATGCCGTTTGCAGGCACCTATATCCGTGCTGTGGCCGGTTTTGCCGGATTCTTCCTCATCCTGGCTTTGATGAAACAGCTGCCGCAAGTCGGGAAAGCAATCCACGACAAGAAAGGGATGCTTTTCGCCGGACTCACCACCTTTTTCGGGCCATTCCTCGGCGTGTCGCTGTCGTTGATGGCCGTGCAATACGCCAAGGCAGGCATCGCCTCCACTTTGATGGCCCTTACTCCTGTGCTAATCATCCTCCCCTACGCACTCATCCATAAACAGAAAATCTCCATCAAAGAAATCATCGGAACCTTGATCACCATGATCGGTGTGGCTTTGTTTTTTCTGTTGTGACATAAAAAGAAAAAAAGTATCTTTGCAAGATTAAAACTGAACTATGGGCTGCGATCATAATACCGAGAAACAAATTTCCATCCTCACAAAAGGATTTGCTTTATTGTTATTGTTACTGATTTTCGTCATTAACTCCCAAGCCCAACTTCCCTCAAAGCCTGTTCCACCGCGTCTGGTGAATGACTACACAGGGACACTGACGGAGTCACAAGTCAGCAATCTGGAACGGATGCTGGTGAAATACAACGACACGACCTCCACTCAGATCCTCGTGCTGGTGGTGGGTGATCTACAAGGCTACGATATCCATGAATACGCCACAGAGATCGGCCACAGCTGGGGCGTGGGACAGAAAGGGAAAAACAACGGCGCGGTTATCTTGGTGAAGCCCAAGACTGGCACCCAGAAAGGACAGGCCACCATCAGCGTCGGATATGGATTGGAACAATATGTCACGGATGCCGCCAGCAAGAAAATCATCGAACAAGAGATGATTCCTTCTTTCAAAGAAAACGATTATTACGGCGGCATTGTGAAAGCCGTCAAGGTCATCATGGATCTCTGTTCAGGAAAGTTCACCGCGGAAGAATACACCGACGAGCCCAATGCACCTCTCTGGCTGCTCATTATCTTTATCATCATCCTCGTCATCATCATCTCACGCAGTGACAACCAAAACTATTCGGGCGGAGGAACACGCACAATATGGATCCCAATGGGCGGTGGCTTTGGCGGAGGCTTTGGTGGAGGTCACAGTAGCGGTGGCTTCGGCGGAGGTGGTTTCGGCGGCTTCGGCGGTGGCGGCTTCGGCGGAGGTGGCGCGAGCGGAAGCTGGTGATGGAGAATTGAAAATTGAAAATTGAGAATTGTGAGGGATGGGAAAATTTGAGATTGGAAAACAAAGTAATAAACCAAGAAATAATCATTTAAAAACAATATAGTATGCTGAACAACAAAGATTTAGAACAAATCAAAGAACGAAATGTCACAGAAGAACAGGTGGAACGACAAGTGGCACAACTGAAACGTGGTACTGCCTTCGTGAAGCTGATTCGTCCCGCAACTATCAACGATGGCATCCTCAGGATGAGTAATGAACAAGTCGAGGAGATGAATCATGCCTTCGACGAGGACAAACAATATTACCATTTCACCAAATTTGTGCCTGCCTCAGGAGCGGCATCACGTATGTTCAAAGACCTCTTCGCCTTCATCGAAAACGGTGTGGACAGCAAATTCACTGAAATCTTCTTTGCTCATATCCACAGCTTCGCCTTCTTCGAGGACCTGAACCAAGCCGTCACTAAGCTATACGGCATGGACATCGACAAAATGCTTTCAGAGGGCCGCAAAGTGGATGTGGTGAAAACCCTATTGCTCGACGATGGACTAGGCTATGGCAAGCTTCCCAAAGCCCTGCTTAAGTTCCACCATTATGACGGGTTTAACCGCCTCGCCTTAGAGGAACACCTGGTGGAAGCTGCCCTCTATGCTTCCAATAACGATGGCACCGCCTATCTGCATTTCACGGTCTCCCCCGAACACGAAAAGCCTTTCAAAGACACTGTGGAGAAATTGATTAATATTTATGAACAAAAATATAATATACAATACAATATAACATATTCCTGCCAAAAGCCATCGACCGACACAGTGGCGATTGATGCGGATGGCAATTTGTTCCGCGACAGCGATGGCAAACTGTTGTTCCGCCCAGGTGGTCACGGTGCTCTCATCGAGAATCTCAACGACCTGGCACAAGAGATTGTCTTCATCAAGAACATCGACAACATCGTGCCGGAAACCCGTATTGAGACCACGGTCACCTACAAAAAGGTGCTTGCCGGACTCTTGTTGCGTTTGCAGCAGCAGACTTTCGACTATCTCAACATCCTGGATGGTGGCGATGTGACCGACGATGAGCTTTCCGAGATCATCACCTTTGCCCGTGAGAAACTGATGATTGACATCCCAGTGTTTGTGGAGCAATACGACCGTTACGAGAAGACCGACTTCCTGTACGACATCCTGAATCGTCCGATGCGTGTGTGTGGCATGGTGAAAAACGAAGGCGAACCTGGCGGTGGTCCATTCTGGGTTAAGAACGCCAACGACGAGGTGTCGCTTCAGATCATCGAATCCTCACAGATTGACCATGGCAAAGATGACCAAGAGGTTATCTTCAAGGCCTCCACACATTTCAATCCTGTGGACCTGGTCTGCGGGTGCTGGAACTTCAAGGGCGAGGCATTCAACCTGACCGAATATGTTGACCCCACCACTGGTTTCGTCTCTAACAAATCGAAGGATGGCCGCGAGCTGAAGGCTTTGGAATTGCCAGGTTTGTGGAACGGGGCCATGGCTGACTGGATCACCCTATTCGTGGAAGTGCCCATTGAGACCTTCAACCCTGTGAAGACCGTGAACGACTTGTTGAAACCCATGCACAACTAAACCTTATGCCATGGATGCCATCATCGAACTGAAAAACGCCAACATCTACCAACGCGACAAACTCGTCCTTTCCGATGTTAGTTTCAGCATCGGCAAGGGGGAGTTTGTCTATCTCATCGGCAGGACTGGCAGCGGAAAGTCATCGCTGCTGAGGACCCTCTATGCGGAGCTTCCCACCCACGACGGCACCGTGAAAGTGGCAGGCTACGACCTCACCGAGATTCGTCGCAAGGAAATCCCTTACCTCAGGAGGAAGCTGGGCATTGTGTTCCAGGACTTCCAGCTTCTCGATGACCGTAACGTGGAAGCCAACCTCGAGTTTGTGCTCAGAGCCACAGGATGGTACGACAAAGAACAGATAAGCAGTCGCATCGACTTGGCGTTAGACAAGGTGGGGCTGAGGGAGAAGAGGAAGAGCATGCCCTACAACCTCTCTGGCGGCGAGCGTCAAGGCGTGGCAATCGCCCGTGCCTTGCTTAACAACCCCGATGCGATCATAGCCGACGAGCCTACCGGCAACCTGGACCCGGAGACCGCCCTCGATGTCCTTAAAATGCTGCTACGCATCAGCGACAGCGGCACGGCTGTCCTCATGGCCACTCACAACTATGGCCTCATCCAAAAATATCCCGGACGCATCATCAAATGTGAAAACCATCAGGTCAGCTGCTCAAGAGTGGAGTGAGAGGTAAATGGCTAAAAGACGTTACCAATAATCAATTGCGCATTCCTTTCGTTCTGATAAAGCTCCTTCAAGGCTTCATCGCGTTCTTCGATGTCATCGTCGGTGAAGTCTTCTTCCATCAGACGTTTGATCTCGGCGATGAAATGCTCGGGCGTATCAGCCAACACACACAGTCGGTCCAACGAAGTGCCACGAACCATATCGTCGTTCACCAAACAGAATCGTCCATTATATAAGGCGTTCAACAACTTGAGTTTCAATCCCGTGGGTTGATCTGTCACCATTACGTTGACCTGGGCATTACGCAACAAGTCCATCATCTCTGCATCATCGGGATTGGCCTTCAAGCTGACGTGAGGATAACGGCCACACAAGTCACGCAGCTCATCCGAAGGATTCAAGCCCGCCACCAGACAAGGCACATCCAACTCGGCAAAGACATTCTCCACCAGCCACTCCGCAGCCTTTTTGTTCTCCGCCACTGAGAGGTTGCCATGATATAATACATAGTCACCCCTGCCCGTCTCAGAACACACCCGGCTCAACGCACTGAAACCTGGTACTAAGAGAGCATGTCCGTAATGGGCATTGAAATAATCCGCATCTTTTTGTGTGATGGCAAAGATCCCAGCGGCTTTCTTCAACACAGGTTCATAGCGTTTTAGCTTGTGCGCTTCCATCCGATAAAACCATCGTTTCCAAAAGACTGGCTCCGACTCAGCAAGCAACCGATAATAGTCGTGTTCCACGTTATGCGCCCTGACAAAGATCTTACGGTTCTTGAAGCGGCTGTCTGTAAGCACCGCCGTGGTATGCAAGCCTTCACACAAAATGGGATAATCATCCTTCAACAAATCCTTCATCAAGGCTTCCGAACGACGGGAAGCCACCACATACGGCTCACGTCTAAGCTGTTTCCATACAGAAGTGTCACGTTTATAATACTTTACCTCATGACAACGATTCAGCACTTCAGCCTCTCCCCTGCCATATTCAAAACAATGCAGATGCACCTTCACGCCGGCTTCCGAAAGGGCTTTCACCCGATAAAACACATCAATCACCCCACCGTAGTTGGCGGGATAAGGCACGTCGAAAGAAATGACATGTAGGTGATAATCAGAATCATTCATAGTGTTTATAGATTTCAATCAGCGTCTGTTGTTCATTCTCCCAGCAGAGGTCTTCGGCAGCTTGCGCCAAGCCCTCTTGCCAAACAGCCCTCAAGGAAGCATCGCTCAGGCCAGCCTTGATTGTCTCAGCAATCGATGTAGGTTGATGGTCTGGAATGAACAAGCCGATATGGTATTTTTTTATGATTTTCTCAATTTCAACAAGATGCGAAGCCACGATAGGCACGCCTGCCTGGATGAAGTCAAAGAGCTTGTTAGGCAGGCAGTAACGATAGTTCAGGTTGGTGTCCTTGTCGAGGATAAAACCAAGCTCAGCCAACTGGGTGTAAGCCATCATGTTGGCGTACGGCATTCTAGGCAGGAAACGCACTCTGTCATCGATATGCATCTCACCGACCATCCGTTTCAGCACAGGCAACACATCTCCTCCCCCGATGATCATCAAGTAACAATCATCTAAATATTTCATGGCCTCCACCAGTTCCTCAGCACCGCGTTGTATGTTGATACCCGATCCTTGAAGCACCAGCAGATGTTTGTCTTCAGGAAGATTCAATGCCTTTTTGTCACCTTTGGCAGGCAGTGCTGCCCTCGGCGGGATATTGCGCACCACATGACATGTCACGCCATATTTCTCATGGAACAAATCGGCGATACTGTCACACACCGTGATCATCTCTTTAAGACGTGGCACCACAAAGCCTTCGATACGCTTCCATACCTTTTGCACCCGTGGCCTACCCACCAGCTCTGGGGTCTCAGTGAAATACTCATGGCTGTCGTAAATCATGTTGATACCCTTCAGCCTTGAGATAAAAAAGTTCGGCAATGCGGTGTCGAGGTCATTGGATAACAGCAGATTAGCCTTATGAAAAAGCAGGAAGAAAAACAGTCTGATATTATATTCCGCATAAAACAACGGTCCTTTCTCGAAAAGCAGCTTCATCCGGTGTGTATCGTAGGTGCGTTGATCCATCGGAGGACTTTTACGTTGTCTGCGACCCACCAACAGCACCTCATACCCCATCTTTCGCAAGGTGAGACACGATTTGTTAACCCTTTGGTCGGTGACCAGGTCGTTGATGACCGATACGATGACACGTTTCATGGGGCAAATTTACAAAAAAAACAAGACAGCTTCTGAGAATAATCCGAAATAGATTATTTTTGCCAATAGGTAATATGGCAGATTTAACAAACCATGATGAATACAAATATTAACCTTAGAGAATATAACAGCTTTGGCTTCTCCGTCATTGCGAAGTATTTCGTGGAGATTAACGACATCAACGCTCTAAAACAACTCATCCAGACCCCTGAATTCATAAAAGAGCCCCATCTCATCCTCAGCGGAGGAAACAACATTCTTTTTACGAGCGACTTCTTTGACGGTATCGTCATTCACATCAACAACAAAGGCATCCACATCATCCATGAAGACGAGGATGATGTCATTGTCCGTGCGCAAGCCGGTGAGGACTGGCCATCGTTCGTGAAACAAATGGTTTCGCAAGGACTTTACGGAGTGGAGAACCTAGCTCACATCCCGGGCAAGGTAGGCGCGGCACCAGTGCAGAACATAGGAGCATACGGCATGGAGCTGAAAGACAGCTTCTTGCAATGCGGAGCCATCAACATAGAAACTGGTCAAGCCATGATATTCACCAAAGAGGCGTGTCGTTTCGGCTATCGTGAAAGCATCTTCAAGCAGGAGTTAAAAGGAAAATATATCATTACTCATGTTGATTTCCAATTATCAAAACACGGGGTATTGAAGTTGGAATACGGCAACATCAAGACCTATTTAGCTGAGCATGGCATGGAACAACCCACTTTGCAGCAGCTTCATGATGCCATCTGTGCCATTCGCGACGCCAAGTTACCTGATGTGAAACAGATTGGCAATGCGGGAAGTTTCTTCAAGAACCCTGTCATCCGCATAGAACAATTAAACGACCTTCAACAGCGATACCCTGACATACCCCATTATCCTGATGAGGATGGCATGGTGAAAGTCCCGGCGGGATGGCTCATTGAGAAGGCTGGATGGAAAGGTTGGCGTGACGAGCATGTGGGGGTTTACGAGAAACAAGCCTTGGTTTTGGTGCATTATGGAGGCGGCAAAGGACATGACATTGTGGAATTAGCCAAGAAGATCCAGCAATCTGTTGCAGAGAAATTCGGGATTCAAATCCAAGCAGAGGTTAACTGGATAGATTAAAAAAACCTCTAAGGGGCTATCTCTAACCTCTCAATTATCAATTATCAACTCCCCCACCAGCTCCTTTGCTTCGCTGAACCCATGACGCTCGCAATAGTCCTTCAAGCCTTCCACAACTTTCATGGAGACGGCAGGATCGATGAAGTTAGCCGTGCCAATCTCGATGGCGGAGGCACCGGCGAGCATGAACTCCACAGCGTCGGTGGCGTTGCTGATGCCACCCAGGCCCACTACAGGAATCTTCACGGCTTTCGAGACTTGCCACACCATACGCAAAGCCACTGGCTTCACGCAAGCACCCGACAAACCACCCGTAATCACTGAGAGCTTAGGCTTGCGCTTCTCAGCATCAATGGCCATACCCATCAAGGTGTTGATCAACGACACGGAATCGGCACCAGCACCCTCAGCTGCCAAGGCGATTTCGGCGATGTTAGTGACATTCGGCGAGAGCTTGACCATCAGATGTTTATGATACACTTTACGCACCTCGGAGACCACCTGCGCGATACCTGTTGTAGTCACACCGAAAGCCATGCCGCCTTGTTTCACATTAGGGCAAGAGACATTCAGCTCAATGGCAGGAATCTTTTCCAAAGCATCAATCAGCGCTGCACCTTGCACATAATCCTCCAAGGTAGAACCAGAAAGATTCAGCAACACATTGGTATCGAAGTCCTTGATACGAGGATAGATGGTATCGACAAAGTATTTTACCCCCTTGTTTTGCAGTCCGACACAGTTCAGCATTCCCGAGGCAGTCTCCGCCATCCGAGGATAAGGGTTGCCCTCACGAGGATGCAGGGTGGTGCCTTTCACGATGATGCCACCCAACTGAGAAAGATCCACAAAATCGGTGTACTCCTCACCATAACCAAAAGTACCCGAAGCCGTCATCACAGGGTTACGCAGCACCAATCCGCGGCCCAAATCGATTGTCATGTTCACCATTTCAACCTCCTTATATTAAAAACTGGTCCTTCTTTGCATACACAGACATGGCCATCGACGGTATCCTCCACGCAACAGAGGCAGGCACCAAGGCCACATGCCATCAAGTTCTCGAGCGAGACCTCGCACCAGATGTTTTTTTCATCGGCCAGTCTCGCCACAGCCTTCATCATAGGTTTAGGACCACAGACATAAATTTTATCAAAGACCTGCTGTTGCCATACCGAGTGCATGGTCACAAATCCCTTCTCTCCCAACGACCCATCTTCAGTGGTGACGAACACCGTCCCCAACTGCTGGTAATCCGATAAACGGATTAAATCAGTCCTGGTTTTACCACCCAGCAACATGAAAGGCTTAACACCGATGTCGTTCAACGTTTTGGCGAAATAATACAAAGGAGCGATGCCGATACCACCGCCCACCAGTAAACACCGCTCTCCTTGCTCAGGGAGGCTGAAGCCATTGCCAAGCGGCAACACCAAATTAATGGTGGAACCCACTATGGATTTAGCAAGCTGGCGGGTACCCTCGCCCACCTGCTGAACCAGCAACGAGAGTTCGTTATGCTGATGATCCACATCATGGATGGAGATGGGGCGACGCAGATAAGTGGATGGAGCACCGTCAACACGTACCTGAACAAACTGTCCAGGCATGATGTCGGGCAAAGACTGCTCACTACGAAGTCTCAACATCACCGAGCGTCCATAGTCACTTATCCCGACCAATGTGAAGTCTGTGATTTGTTTTGTCATAAATGCTAAGCTTTAAAACGACACAAAAATAAACAAAAAAAGCTGCCGAAGCAGCTTTTATAACATTCTAATTTGAAAATCATTGTTCTTTTTCGGGAGACTGCTCAGGCGTTGCCTCGGAATCGGTTTCCTCCGTAAAGTCCAGTTGATTCTTATCCATAAGCAATTGATACCAGGCAAACACCTTTTTCATATCAGAAGGATATACTGCATCCTGGTCGTAATCAGGCATCACCTCGAGGAATTTGGCACAAAGCTGTTCATTAGAGGCCTTCTTGAAGTCGAAATCCACTTTGTCGCCCATCTTGTCGTGAATCATCTTGAAGACTTCCTTCAAGGGACGGTCCTCATCGACAGAGAAGATGGAAATCTCCTCCAATGAGCTCATGCGGTCATGAGCAAAAGCGGGAATGCATTTCCCGTCGAGTAATGATTCGACAATAATTCTCCCAATGGCCTGGGACTTGATCAGATACAGTCCCGGTTTGCCTGATATTGATACAATTTTACTTAAATCCATATTCATTTTGTGATTAAATTTTCAAAAAAACGGGCAAAAATAGGAATTATTTTGGAAAAAAGTCTAAATTTGTTGTTTTAAAAATTCATTATGAGAACAAAAAACAACTCGAAACAACACAAGCATCCCATCACTTCGAGCAAGCCTCTCTCCATCATCCTACAACTATTAATCACATTTTTACTCCTCGGCTTGATTCTCATTTCTTTCTACAACATCCAACCCTACTGGTTGAGATGGGTATTTTTCGGCACGACTTTGTTGCTGATCACCATTCAAGGCATCCGGTTGAAATGTCCGCTATTGTTTGTTGACAGGATTTTCGCCAAACACCCAAGCAAACAGTTAGTTTTGGCGTTATACATCTTCACCATCTGTTTTGATTTTGCTCTGTGTCTTTTCCCTGGAAAAAGCCTTCGTATGACTTTCACCAATTTCATCAGCTTCAAGATGATCACGGAGGAGGTGGATGACGAAGTAAAGATTGTGTTCGACACAATCCAATACAAGCCTAACGTAGAAGAAATTGCCTTTGTGGAGAAGCCTGCCATCTACAAGCAACGGTCAGACTATCTCAAATACGGCATCATTTACTTGTTGGGTTTAGTGGTGTTCAACGGTCTTCTCATTGCTACCATCACGACGTTCATGACGACGAGGGCCAAACGCTATAACATGGGCACCAACACCTACGGGAACATCAAGCAGCACGTCGTGATAGTAGGTTTCAACCCATTATGCGTACCCATCATCCGCAATGTCTGCAATAGGAATAAAAACGGCCTTCCCCCTATGTTTCTGATTCTTTCAAGTCAGAATCCAGAAGGCATTCAACGTGTCATCCAGACACAGCTACCGTCGCTCGAAGAGCATGTCGTCGTGTATTCTGGTGACATGAACTCCATGACGCAGCTGAGGCGTCTCAACCTAAGTTACGCCAAAGAGGCATTCATCCTGGGCGAAGAAAAGGAGCCTGGACGAGACTCAAAGAACCTGGAATGCGCCAAACTCATCAAAGAAATCCGGAATACCCCAAACGCTGGAGAAACACTTCCAGTGAACGTGCAATTCGACAAGCCCGCCTCCTACTCCACCATTAAGAGAATCACCATCCCCGAGGACTATTACAAAAATGACGACAAGCAGGAAATCCTTTATATCAGGCCTTTCAACTTCTACGAAAATTGGGCCAGGCTGCTATGGGGCACTTTCTGCCTCGACACTTACAATCCTCTCGACCGCAACATGATGACGGATGAGGACAACCATCACGTTCATCTGGTTATCGCCGGCTTCAACGAGATGGGCACCGCACTCCTCCTGGAGGCTCTGAGGGTTTGCCACTACCCCAATTTTAATGAGGAGACCGGAGCCAACAAGACCCAAATCACCGTTGTCGATCCGAAGATGAAAGACCTGCTTCCTCGTTTCCTGTCACAATACCCTTACTTGAAACAGATTGTGGATGTGGAAGTCGAGTTCAAAAACTGTCGCATCGAAGATCCAGAGATCCGCGACCAGCTCGACCAGTTAGCCAGATGTCCTGACACAATACTCACCGTAGCAATCTGCTTCTTCGATGCCGACACCAGCTTCTCCACAGCACTCACACTCCCCGACTCCTTGTACTATACCATTGAAAACGGAACCATCACATCCAACATCAACACCGAAATCCTGGTACGCCAAGAAATCCGTTCCGGCTTGGCCAACTTATTGGAGCAAGAAAACGGCAAGTTCTTCAATGTGAAGATTTTCGGCACGTTAGACGACGGAGTCAACGACGAGTTACTAAACGACAAGATGGCCATCATCATCGCCGCCCATTACCATTTTAAATACGATTTGGGATCCTCCAAGAATTTCTTTGAGCTCATGGAGTCTGACAGAGACGCTACTTGGAGAGAAGCTTTAAAGAACTGGATCTCACTCAATGAGGACAAGCGTTTCGCAAACCGATACCAAACGGAGATCTACCACGCCTACCAACGTTACCAATCCGTGTTCAAGAGACATCCCGAAATCCTGTACCAGACAGAGCATTACCGCTGGTGCGCCGAGCGAAGCATCACTGGCTATCGCGATCTGCGCGAGCTGAATCTCAAAAGCGAGAAATACCAAATCCACAAATGTATTGTACCTTATCATGACTTGAGCGACTTAGAAAAAGAAAAGGACAAAGACGTGCTTAACATCATGGAAAAAGTGATTAAATTAGCAAAACAAATATAAACCGTCTTGAACAACTACTACCATGACACGCCTCCTACTACTTCTCTGCCTTGTCGCGTCGTTGTTTTCCCGTGCACAAACAACCCTCCAACAAGGCATGGCCTATCGCTACAACGGGAAGAATCCCCGCACTCCTTTATCCAACGTCGCCATCAGCTGCGCCTCGGCCACCAACACCGTGCTGAGCGACAGCACCGGCGCTTTCGTCCTCTCTTTCAACAAGCTGAGGATGGGCGACCGACTCGGAACAGTGACGGTAAAGAAGCGGGAGATGATCGTCTTCAACCAACAAGCCGTTGACAACTGGAGCGTCCGCAATGAGCCTCTCTGTCTTATCTTATGCGATGCCAGTGAATTTGAAAAACAAAAACAAGAACTCATCGCCATAGGTAGGCGCGAAGCCGAGAAGAAATACAACCAACAAAAAGCAGCATTGGAGCAACAACTGCAAAACAACAGCATCGACATGGCTCATTATGAGGCGCAATTGAACGAGGCGTACGAAAAGCTGGAAAACTTGCGACAACACATCGGCGAATATGCCGAATTGTTCGCCCGTATCGACCAGAGCATGATTGACTCCACCGCACAACGAGCGACCGTATTATTCAACCAAGGGAGGGTTGATGAAGCCGTAAGGCTTTTCGAACAAGGCCATTATCTTGACAAGTTGAAACAAACAAACCAAAACTTGAAACAAGAAAAAGAACAGAAAGCCTCCACCGAACAAAAGCTCATAATGTTGAAGGAGGATCAGGAGGAAGTTTACCAAAGCTTGCAAGCTCAACTTGCCGTTTACAAACTGCGAAACGAGTGGGATAAGATTGGCACTCTAATGAAAAACATCGCTGATGAGACCGAAGAACTCGACGACATCCTCAACTACTGCTCATTCTGCACCAGACAAAACGAATTCGAAGAAGCAGAAACCTATTATCATAAAGCGTTGGAAATTCTCGAAAAGCAAACTCAAGATGACCCAAGCCTGTATGAAAGAAACAAGATGATCACGCTGAACAACCTAGCTCTGCTCTACGAAGCCACCGGACGTTTCAAGGAAAGCATGGAGTTGCTTTCAACCGTGGTGGAAACTTACCAAAAAATGGCTTCCGAAAATCCTTACGATGAAGACCTAAAATACATGTTAGCTGTGTCGATGAACAATCTCGCTTTCTTGTATTATGCCAATGATTCCTTTGAGGAGAGTGAGACCTTGTACAAAGAAGTCCTGAAAATCGACAGAGCTGAAGCCAAGTCCAACCCTGAGGAATATGAGGTCCATCTGGCCACCGCTCTAAACAACTTGGGAGTATTGTATTCCGACACCGAGCGTCCATCGAAAAGCGAGAAAGCATACCTTGAAGCCCTCGAAATCAGGAAACGTCTGGCAAAAAAAGACCCTCAGGAACACGAGCCCGACGTGGCATGCACTCTTGACAATCTGGCGGAATTATATGAGAATTCAGATCGAACAGAGGAAAGCATGACCAAGCGCAGGGAATCCATCGCAATAAAAAGAAGACTGGCCAAGGATAACCCCAAAGCATACGAGTCTGATCTTCTGGCAGCACTCTACAAATTAGGAGGGATGTGCATCAAACAAGGACAAGAACAGGAAGCACTTCAACTATTTGAAGAGTATTGGTTCTTGTCAAAAAAGAACCCCAACCCTTCCTTTTCCCAACAAGAGGACTATGAAATAGCACTTTTGGTTCTTTCCCTCCTGTACCCCAAAAACGAGCACAAGAAATTGTATGAAGTCAACCAAGAGTTGCTTCCCATCTATAAAACCCGTCACCAAAATGGAGAAGACACCGAAAGTCAATATCCTTTTATCTTAGGAAATCTCTCCTATCAAAGCATTTTCATGGGAGCGTTTGAGCAATCGGAACGATTGGCACAAGAGAACATCAGCATCGACCCCACCAAGCCAAAGAAACGTCTCAACCTAGCTGCATCTCTACTGTTTCAAGGCAGATACGACGAAGCAGAAGCCATCTACCGCCAATTTAAGGAAGAATTGAAAGACAGTTTCTTACAAGACTTCAGCGATTTTGAGGAGGCGGGGATTATCCCCAATGACCGCCTCAACGACGTGGAAAAAATCAAACAACTACTCAACGAATGAAACCATGAGAAAAAAACTGCTGCTTATCGTCCTCATGGCGTTATGCGTGCCATTTGCCGCCCAAACGGTACTCCAGCAAGGCATAGCCTACCGTTACAATGGCAAAAAACCGCGCACGCCACTATCCAACGTAGCCATCGAATGCGCCTCGGCCACAAACACTGTGCTGAGCGACAGCACCGGTGCCTTCACCCTCTCCTTCAACAAACTAAAGATGGGCGACCGACTCGGGACAGTGGCCGTGAAGAAACGCGAGATGATGGTCTTCAACCAACAAGCCGTCGATGACTGGAGCGTCCGCAACGAACCCTTGTGCCTTATCTTATGCGATGCTGGCGAATTTGAAAAACAAAAACAACAACTGATCAACATCGGCAGAAGACAAGCTGAAGAGAAATACAACCGGCAGAAAGCGGAGCTGGAACAGCTGTTAGAATCCAGCCGAATTGACCGCGACAGATATGAAACCGCACTTGACGAAGCCTACGAAGAACTGGAGAACCTGCGTCAGCATATCGATGAATATGCCGACTTCTTCGCACGCATCGACCAAAGCGTCATCGACACCACCGCGCAACAAGCCTCAGAACTCCTCAGCCAAGGTCGCGTGGTTGAAGCCATGAGCCTATATGAACAAGGCAACTATCTTGAAAAACTGAAAGAGACCAACCGCGCCTTGAAACAAGGGGAAAAACTGAAAGAAAAAATAACACAAAGCATAGCCCAAACCGAAGAAGAACAAGAAAGAATCCTTCAATGCCTGAATACCCAAATAGCTGCTTACAAGTTGCAAAACGAATGGGGAAAAGCCGGCCAACTCCTGAAAGGAATCGCCAACGAGACAGAACATCACGATAACCTATACGAATATGCCCAATTCTGTTACTCACAGAACGACTTAGAGGAAGCTGAACGTTATTACCAAAAAGCCATCTCTGTCATCAAGCCCTTGGCGGAAGAGGATCCAGACACCTACGGACATGATTACACCATTTATCTTAACAATCTCGCTCTCATTTACTTAAATACACAGCGTTATGAAGAATGTGAGACAATGCACCTTCAATCACTCGCTATAAGCTGGGAACTGGCACAAGAATATCCGAGTTGGTATAACTATAATGTTGTCTTGTCACTAAACAACCTCGCCAATCTGTACCGCATCACGAAAAAGTTCAATGACTGCGAGGAATTACTACAAGAGGCTTTGACAATCAGTCGGGAATGGACAGAGGAGTACCCTCAACTCTACGAACCTCTGTTAGCTGGAACACTGATGAATTCTGGTTCACTCTATTATAACACCGATAGGCCAGACGAAGGCGAGAAGATGTACCGTGAAGCCATTGAAATACGAAGACGGTTAGCGCAAGATTACCCCGATGAATATGAAAGAGATCTCGCCAACACACTGGCCAGCCTTGCCTCCAAGCTGGCAGTGGAAGAGCGAAACAAGGAGAGTGAAGAACTATTCATAGAAGCCATCGATATCCTTCGGCGGCTAACCAGCAGCAATCCAAAAGGCCATGAAAAAAAGATGGCTTTGACCCTTTACCAACTTTCCCTACAATACTGGGATGAAGAACGTTACGATGAGTGTGAAGCACTCTCATGGGAAGCCTTGGAAATCTTTGATAAATGGAGGGCCACTGACCCCGAATTCTATGAGCCTGCCCTCGTGAATCTTTTGTTCAAATTAGGAACCATCAACTTCTATCGGGACGACGACGAGCAAGCCATTCCATTGTTGGAGGCAGCAGTTGAATTGTCACAGGAAGCCATCCAATACGATCCCGATGTCCAAGCCCTTTATGAGCTTTCATTACAAATACTTTCCATTCTAAAACCATCAGAAAAAGAATAGTTATCTATATTTATGAATGATAATTATAAATACTTTGCTTTTATAAGCTATAACTCCAAAGACACTGCTTGGGGCAAGAAGCTTCAAAAAAAACTGGAACATTACCGAATGCCTTCCACGCTATGCAGCGAACACAACTGGGAACGCAAGCCCATCAACCCCGTGTTCTTCGCCCCTACTGACATTCAACCAGGTGGACTTACCGAGGAATTACAGGAACGGCTGAGGTCTTCAAAAAACCTAATCGTCATTTGTTCGCCCAACTCGGCCAAGTCGGAATGGGTAGGCAAAGAAATCGAGTATTTCAACAGCCTCGGACGCGCGAAAAACATCCATTTCTTCATCGTGGACGGAACACCCCATAGCGGCAACCCCGACACAGAATGTTTCAATCCCGTCATCGAGCACCTCGGGCTACCCGAAATCCTCGGTGCCAACATCCACGAGAAGATCTACCGCTGGCCTTGGCTCAACCGTGAACGCGCATACGTTCAACTCATCTCCAAATTGCTCGGCGTGGAGTTCGATGCCATCTGGCAAAGGCACAAACGGATGTTGATGCGAAAAATCGCGGTTTGGACATTGGGAAGTATAGCAATGATTGCTATCTGGACTTATACCATTAGGCAATTTATTCCAGTAACAGCTGAAATAAAAGTGGATGACCTCTGCAAAAACAGGAAGTTACCTTCTAATGACGGGGTAGTCACCTTATACCTTGACAACGAAGTCTTAACTGACACCATCAGCTTAGAGAACGGGAAAGCCTGTTTTAAAAGAATCCCTCGCCATCGGTTTGGTAAAGATGTAGGCATCAAAGTCTCATTCAGAGACTATTTCGACATAGACACTATCATGCCACTTGCCAAGAAGATATCGCTCAATATCAAAAGAAATCCTGAAATATACGGACATATTCATTTCAAACTATGGAATCGCGAACAAGAATCGTTTGTTCCTCATTGTGAAATCATTATTTCTGACTCCATAGAGTTAGCAAGGGGGATGACTGATGCAAAGGGGTTCTTTGAAATTGTTATTCCTTCCCCACTACAAAATACCAAATACAAGGTGTCATCACCTACCATGAACTTTGAAAACAATATCATTTCCATGCCCTGCGGCCCGAATGATGTGATGTTAATTAAAGATTAAAACTTCCTTAGACCTTACCACGTTAGAAAAATAAATCCTCACCTCCAACTAAACATAAAATGTGTATCTTTGCACAAAACTATAAAAACGCACTATTATGACATCAATGGGAGGTTGGATCCTCGTGATCGCCGTCGGACTCATCGGCATGCTCGTGCAGTTCCGACTCAAAAGAGTTTTCGCAAAGTATTCAAAAGTCCTTTCCCCTGGCGGACTCACTGGGGCGCAGATTGCACAGAAGATGTTGAATGACAACGGCATTTATGATGTCAACGTTACCTGCATTCAAGGACAACTCACGGACCATTATGATCCGACAAAGAAGACGGTGAACCTCAGCAGCGACGTTTACAAGATGAACAGCGTCTCAGCCGCCGCCGTCGCCGCGCACGAATGCGGCCACGCAGTACAACACAAGGAAGCCTACGGACCGTTAAGGCTGCGTAGTGCTCTGGTGCCAGCGGTCAACATCTCGTCGAAACTGTCCATGATTGTGATCATCCTCGGCATCTTGGTCATCAACACATTCCCCGCCTTGTTCTGGATTGGCATCGCCATGTTTGCCATGGTGTTGCTTTTCAGCTTGGTGACCCTTCCCGTGGAGTTCAACGCCTCACGACGCGCGTTGGCCTGGCTGAAATCATCGAACTCGTTAAGCGAGACGGAACTCTCACAAGCCAAGGAAGCCCTCACTTGGGCCGCCAGCACCTACGTGGTTGCAGCACTGTCCTCGTTAGCCACGCTGATTTATTATATCAGTTTGGGTACTAGCAGGAGATAACCCAAAATCAAGCTATTCATGCCTCAGGAGAACGACTTCATCCTCATCAAAGGAGCCTCTGAGAACAACCTTAAAAACCTTAACCTCAAGATTCCCAAAAGACAAATCACTGTGGTGACGGGTGTCTCTGGCTCAGGAAAGTCCTCTTTGGTCCTCGACACTATCGCCGCCAAATCACGACGCGAACTCAACGACACCTTCCCTTCCTTTGTGCAACAGTACCTTCCCAAATTTGGAAGGCCTCATGTGGAAAGCATCGAGAACCTGCCCATCGCTATCGTCATCGAGCAACGCAAACCCGCCAACAACTCCCGCTCAACAGTAGGAACTTAC
>JAEEGF010577199.1_pt1 | contig 19889 bp, 14 predicted proteins | sample 9134171 | NCBI WGS metagenome assembly JAEEGF01 (sample SAMN16246542, study PRJNA631951) | gut metagenome | biome: gut microbiome; feature: rumen; material: AP-attached | host: Bos | place: Iran: Karaj | collected 2018-10
TCTGACCTCTTGACGGCTGACCGAACCGTAGCACCCTCTCCTCGGCTCACGGTGTAGCCGTCGGGCGTTATGGGGGCGATTACTACCTGACGCTCTTCGAGAAGGTAGGAGGTGGAGGCTGGTTTTTTATTTGCAAAAAACTGAAAACTAAATAATTACACTAAAATAGTAATAATCGTGATTATTTTTTGTAGTGATATTGTTTTTTTTATTATATTATATCAAACGAGGTTCTGAACCAAGGGCTGAAGAATGAATGAAAAAATAGTTACAACCAAAAATATAAAGGTATGAAACGAAAAAAACAACGACCACCGTAAAGAAGGAGCATAATCCTGAAGACAGCGGTGCGGCATAACAGAGGGCAAGACCCTATTCCCCTTATAATTTAATGAATCACAAAAAAGAGGTGAACGCCCCTATGCTACCGCTTTGTCTTCTCTAAAATGGGTAAAACAGAAGGATATTGTTGAAAACCAATGTTTTATGATTAAAAAATGAATTAAATATATCAAATATGAAAAATCAAAATCTATTATCAATCAACACACCAAGCCCCTATGATAGTGTGCTTGGAATCCACGATAAAGTGGCTACATTAAGAAAAGGCGACTGCTTTGACCTTCTTAAGAATCTTCCCGACAAGAGCGTTGACCTTATTGTCACCGACCCGCCCTACGACCTCGTTCAACGCGGCACTGTGACGAGCGGTCATTGGGAGAAAACTCAACGCAAGGTGTACGACCAACTGAAGAAACATCAAGACCTCACCCAAGGTTATGACATCCGACTGTTCGGCGAGGAGGTCTCACGTGTGATGAAGAGAATGAACATATACATTTGGTGCAACAAGAAACAGATTCCCGAATACCTTGCCTGCTATCACTATAAGAGAGGCTACAACTTCGAGGTTCTATTTTGGCAGAAGACAAACGCTATGCCCCTCTACAATAGGCACTATATGAACGATGTGGAGTATTGCCTTTATTTTTGGGAGAGGGGGGCTTATATCCAGCCAGCGTGCTATGAGGACGCAATGACGGTCTTCACCGCTCCAATCAACCAAACGGACAAGAAAACATACGGCCACCCGACCATCAAGCCTTTGAATATGATAGAACGACTCGTGAGGAACTCGTCGAGGGAGGGGGACGTGGTGCTTGACCCGTTTATGGGCAGCGGTACGACAGGGGTGGCGGCTCTGAAAAACAACCGCAACTTCATCGGCTATGAAATAGACGAACACTACTATAATGTTGCAAGGAATCGGATTGAAAATTTTATAAGCAGCCAAAGCCAATATGAGATTGCCTGTTAAAGAGATTATTATTAACAACCAAAAAATTGAAATGTATATGAATACGAAAAAAATGACAACAAATGCAAAAGAAAAAATCAATATCACCTACGAATGCCGCAAAGACGAACTGATGAACCTGCCTCTTGGCGGCTATAAGGTAGTCATCGACCTTAAAGAGGACGCTGTTCTCGTAACCAACGGGCGAATGCGCAGCAGGTGGCTGAAAATCGCCACCATTGAGGTCAACAAGAACACGAAGAAGGCAAGAGAAGACGCTGCAAGAGAGGTCAGACGTGCAGTTGATAAACTTGAAAGAGTTTGTAAAAGCACAGTCATCAAGACCTACGGAAAAGAGGTGGCGGAGAAAGCACCTGTGTGGCAATATGCCGACAACCCGTACTACAAGTGTTCACCACAGATGCAACTCTATCTAACATTGTCTCTTGAACACCTGTACGGGAAGAAAGAGTTAGTGAGGAAATGACAGCACTCCTTATCATTATTTCGGGAGACCTGCCTTCGGGCGGGTCTCTTTTTTTTACCTTGCGAGCCTTGTTTAGACTCCAGCTATGCAGAACCATCCGACCGCCGAACAAAAGGAAGGGAGGCTTGCACCTCCCTTCCGACAAAAGATACTTAAAAGCGGTCAGTCATCTAACCGTTTTATTTGTGTTTGCGGCAGCGGCTTGACCTGATTGTCGCCATCACGTGTGATTTCCATAACACTCACCTCGTTAAGAATCAGGATTCTCGGCAGGTTGTACATTCTCATAATTTCTACAGCCACCGCAATCGTTCCAGCCCTATCACTAATATCCCCATAAAGTGAGACGCATAGGCTTCTTTGATTCCAAACAGAGTCCCCGCTTTTGTAATCTCCGTCAAAATAGTGTCCAAGACTGAATCCGCACTCGCCTTGCACCTGCTGACTTTTCAGGAAACGAGTAAGGTTTAGAGATAACGAATCAATGGTGATTTTGCATTTTAGACTATACGGCAGAGCGATAACTGCATTCTCTATCTTATGGGAGGTCTTCTGCGGGACATTGCATTCAAACAAGTGTTCGGCGGTTTGGATTGATATGTTTTCGTCCGATAACTCACACACGTGTATGTTGCGGACATTTTTTTCGCAGGCTGCACTGAACTCCTTGAATTTGAAAATTTTTGTTGATTTCATATTCCTAAATGTTTTATGGTATTTATACGACAGGAGGTATCAATACGCTTGAGAAAGATTCATTTCCTACACTGAATCGTCTTCTGTTGCTCACTTCGAGAAACTATAAGGACACGTCTTTTCTGCTCCAAATCTTTAGCCGCTGTACAAGGAGCAGGCGGCTGTATATTTCTATTGCTTCATTTGATAGGAGGTGGCGGGCTTTGTCCTGTAAATCGCTGTTGGTGGAGGACTGCTCTATTTCTTTCGCCAATGCCTTGTTGAATCCATAGAAACCTGCCATAGTCGCGACACCATTAAGATTGGTTATTGAACCGATAATCTCTTTGATGTCTTCCCTGTTAAATCTACCTATTGGTTCAAGTAAGAAATCTTCCAAATCGAACTCCTTGTAAAATCTGTCGAAGTCAATGTCGTTCATAATAAAATATGTATTCTTGGAGTATTTATCTTTGGTGAAATCCATACATAAACTACAAATTTAGAGGGCGGACTGACACGTGTCCGCTCGCCCTCTTATATATAAGCCATATATATGTGCTAAATATTTAGGCTATACTTGGGGTAGAAATATAGCCTTCAACCCTTAATCACTTCCCGTTCCTGAACCTCAAGTACATTGCCTCCGCCATCTCCTTCATCACACGCTCGTAGAATTGAGGGTCTTCAAACAGTTTAGCGAAAGCGTCCATCTGCTCCACATAGCATTTCTGTGCAATCTCGGCAAATGCTTTGGGGAATATGGCGGTGGCAAACATAGCGGCATCGGTGTTCTTCGCCTGTTTTTTCAAGGCGGCACTGCCTTTGCTCATCTTGTCGTATATGGTCTCCACAATCACACGGTCTGCCTCGGTGAACTTGCCCGCGTACATTATGTTTATTTTGTCGATAATGTTCGCCAGCAGGTCACGCTTCTCCTCCTTGAACGCTCCTTCGCCGCCTTTCTCCGCCTTGACCTTGTTCTGCCCGTGTTCCAACTGTATGCTGCCGCTGAAGGTCTCGGTCAGTTTGTTGTTAATGAGGGCAATTTTATTGGTCAAATCCACCTTCTCGTGCGGATTCTTCGGTAACAGTTTGTATAGGAGTTCGGTATATACATAAGTCTTGTACAATTCCTTATCGAAAGTCCGAACAATCTGCGCCATATAAGCGTAGAATCGGTTGAAGTTGCGAACCAGGAATCGCACCTTGAATTTATCCTCGACGGGTAGGGTCTCGTATGCAGCCATTGTATTCTTGAACGCGCTCGCCAATTTGCCCATATCGGTACTGCTCTGCTTGTTTGCAGAATATATCTTATAGACTTTCTCCTCGTCATCACTGTTCCACAGGTGATACTGCTGAATGTCGTTCAAGTAGCGGTACACCATATTGATATCCACGCCTTCCTCCAACACGGTGTCCTCAAAGAAGGGTTGGAACGACTGTTTGATACTGTCCGCGTCGTTCACAAAATCCAACACGTAGGTGTCCACCTTGCCTTCGTGACTGCGGTTCAAGCGTGATAGGGTCTGTACCGCTTTCACACCTTGCAATTTCTTGTTCACAAACATCGTGTGCAGCAGCGGCTCGTCAAACCCCGTTTGGTATTTGTCTGCAACAATCAGCATATTGTACATCTCGGAAGCAAAGAACAACGGCAGTTTGCCTTCTGTTATCTTCTGACCGTCCGCAGAGTTGATCTGGCTCTCGGTGTACTCGGTCTCATTGTACTTGACCGTTCCGCTGAACGCCACCAACGGCTTCACTTCGTCATATCCTTTCTTCTTGCAATACTCCTTCATTGCGAAGTAGAATCGGACGGCGTGCGCACGTGACGGGGAGACCACCATCGCCTTCGCCTGCCCGTCAATCTTGTGCAGGGTGATTTCACGGAATTTTTCCACCATCACCTCCACTATCTGATTGATAACGAACTCGTGGCTGTCGTGGAACGCCTTAACCGCACGTGTGGCGGGCGGCTCTTCGTATTCGGGGTTGTCCTCGATAGACTTGGCAATCTCGTATGAGGTCTCAATGGTGGTGTAGAATTGCAGCACGTCCAAAATGAAGCCCTCGTCAATCGCCTGCCGCATACTGTAGTGGTGAAATGCGTCGTAGCCATTGGCGGTCTTGTCGCCGAAGGTCTCCAAGGTCTTGGGTTTCGGTGTGGCGGTGAATGCGTAGAAGTATAGGTTCTTGTGCTGCCCTTGTGTAAGCAAGGTTTCCATCATCACATCCATTTCGTCCTTCAGTTCCGCTTCGGTCTTTTCCTCGATTTCCGCCATTTCCCTCAATGCTTCGTCGGTGTCCGCCAATGCCGCTTTCAGTTTCTCGGCACTCTTGCCTGATTGCGAACTGTGAGCCTCATCGACGATAATGGCGAAGTTCTTACCGATATGAGAATCCAATTCTTTGTAAATAAGCGGGAATCGGTGCAGCGTGGTGATAATGATTCGCTTCTTGTCGTTGATTGCCTCCTTCAGTTTGGAAGAGTTGTCCTTGTCGGTAATGGTCTCAATCTGACCTTCAAGGTGTTCAAAGCCGAGAATGGTGGCTTGCAGTTGGGCGTTCAGCACACGTCTGTCTGTCACCACGAACACGGTTTGGAACATCTCCTTGTTCTGCTCGTTGTGCAAGGAGGCGAGGCGGTAGGTCAGCCACGCGATGGAGTTGCTCTTGCCGCTGCCCGCCGAATGCTGAAGCAGGTAGTTCCTGCCCTCCGTTCTCGCTTTTGTATCGGCGATGAGTTTCTCCACCACATCCAACTGATGGTAACGGGGGAATATCAGGTATGTGCTTTTCTTCTTGACCTGTTTGCCGTTCACGAGCGAAATCTTCTCCTCGGTAATCTTGGAGATATAGCGTTGCAACAGGGAAAGCAGCATCTCGCGGTTCAGCACACGCTCCCAAAGATAGGAGGTCGGGTAGCCGTCAGGATTTTCGGGATTGCCACCGTCACCAATGTTGCCTGCCCCGTTGCTGCCTTGGTTGAACGGCAGGAAGCGGGTCTTTTCCTTTTGGAGTTGGGTGGTCATCGCCACTTCGTAAAGGTCAACGGCGAAGTATGCCAATATGCGGGTGTTGAAGTTGAAAATCAATTCCTTCGGGTCTCGGTCATACATAAATTGGTGCTTGCCGTTGGCTACACTCTGACCCGTGAGTTGGTTCTTGAGTTCCAAGGCGACCACGGGAATGCCATTCACCGACAGCACCATATCAATCGTGTTGTGGTTGTCGGTGGAATAGGCGAACTGCCGCGTGCATTGCAGGATGTTCTGATGGTAACGCTCCACCAAGTCGAGGTTGAGATTGCTGTTCGGCTTGAAATAGCAGAATTTGATGGCGACACCTCTGTCCTTGATTCCGTTGCGCAGCACGTGAACCAATCCGTAATGGGCGACATCCGCTTGGAACACCTTGTAGAGTTGGTCGGCGGATTTGTCGCCGTACAGGTTCAGGTAGCGTTGCCACACCTTCGGCTGCGTGGTCTGAATGAATTGCAACAGAACAGGCATATCAATAGCCCGCTTCTTGTCGTAGGTGCTTTGGTCGCCCTTTACATAGCCGCCTTCGTTGAGCAGGTAATGCTCGATGTCAGCCTCGAAGTTTTTTTCCTTGGTTTCCATTACAAAAAGATTTCTTGTTCTTCTGTGGTAGTTGCTTCGTCTGTTGATTCAGTATTCACAATGTCACGACCTGCAACCGTTTTCCCTGTGGCTTTTTCAATCAAATCGTAGATTGCTTCAGCCCTTTTCTTGAAATAGGTGTCGAAATCATCGCACCTGATGGATTCCACATTAATCAAGTGGGATTCCAAATAAGTGTTCAAATTTTCGGGGGTTACTCCGTGGTTTCTTTCAATGCTGCCGAGATACTTTGTCGGTGCTGAACCGCCAATGATTCTGTTTGTGCGGGCATATATCGGGGTTTTGTTGATTACACAGTTCCACTGCTTGATGTCATACTTTTGCTGCTCGCAATAGTTGGCGGGGAAAATATGGTGTATATCGGTCGCTTCACCCACGTATGAGGCGAAATCCATCTCTGAACCCGATATGAAATCCTTACAGTGATTTTTCAATATCAAAGCAATCACGCCCTTATAGGCAGCACTGTTCCGTGTGGTCAGTTGGTTGAGACGTGTGGCGAAGAAATTGGAGCGTGCCACCGTGTCGGGCAATTCCTCATCATCCTGCGCCCATCGAGCCAATCCTTGAACATCGGTGACATACCGAGTTTCGTTTGCACCGCCATATAATTCACCAAACACACCGCACCAATACCATTGTGTCAGTTTCGCCTTGTTTTTTGCATTAAACCACAAATTCTTGTCTATGGCAAATGTGACCGCCAACGGAATGAGTTGGGAGGTGTAGGGCAAATCAACAGACGTGTAAATACATTGCTCTTGAATGAATTTGATTGCAGACCAAAGACCATCAATCAAGGCTTCCTTGTTGTCCTTGTACTCCTGATATTGCAGACGCAGGACATCCTTTTTCTTGCAACTCACACCACCTCGGTTGCCCGCCTGCCATTGTCTGTAACTGTTGAGCAGGGTTATTGCCGTAAGGAAATCCGTCCCTGTGAACGCAGGCTGATTGTTCTTGTACTGCATCACCTTCTCTTTCTTCAATTCGTTCCATATAGCATCCCAATCTTTGCGGAGTTCAAAATTATCAGCGGCAAAGGTAGCCGTCACCAATTCAAACACCGTCAACGAAACGCCTCCTTGGTTGACATTTTCAAACACTTGGCAGACGGCTTCTTTCGGGACATCACCGCCCAACTCTATCACGGGTATTTGGTAAGCCGACATCGGGGTAATAATCTTTTCGTAAAAGGAGTCCCAATTGTTTTCCGCCTCCTCCGAGTTGTGGAATCGGCAATATTTACGCTGCCATTGCATTGTTGCCGCAGCGTCAAAAATGATATTCAAGGGGAAACAGTGGTTCTCATATTCCTTTTCAGGGGTGGACAAATCCAACTTCACATCACGCCCGATGTTTTCTCTGATTACTCTGTCTTCGGGAACGGATATGACCGCATCTATTCTGTCCGTCAAGGTATCCAAGCACAACGGGATGTTCAAGTAGTAGAACCTTGAAATCGGTTTCTTCTTGGAATCCATTGTCTTCACGACAGACTTGCAGTACATAGAACGGTAAATGGAGGTCGTGCGTTGCTGACCATCAAGGACGAGCGTTTTGGGGACAACGGAAGAATGGCTTTGGTCAACCCCTTCGAACAACCTGCTTTTGAAATGGACATTGTTGCCTGTGGCATCCAAAAACATAGCCGCGCCAATAGGATATGCGTTGCTTATACTTGCAATCAACGCCCTTATCCTGTTGTCTTCCCAAACCCAACCTCTTTGGAAGTCGGGGAGTTGAGTTGTTCCGTTATCGATGTCTCTTAATATATCGGCAATCGGTGTGTCGTTTGATTTTATCATAGTATATTTGTTTTGTTGTATTTCTCTTTGATTTCCTAATGCGGTGATTGTTTGTCGCCAATTGGCGCGTGCTGTTTTGCGGTCGGCTATGGCTATATTGTCCTGCCATAGAGACTTTTTCGCATCCGTCTCGACCTGCGGTACAGCCTTCGGCTCACTTCCACCTCGTAGCCGTACTGCGTGCATCTGTACAGCCTTGCCTCCCCGTCCCAGACAAACTCGTTGTCGGAGAGTTCTGCAAGTGACACGATAATCGCCTCGTCGAGTATCTGTGTGTTTGTCGGGCGTGTTCTCGTGACCGTTGGTTCGCTGCGGTTGAATCCGTTAAGCAGCCTTGCGGGGATATTATCGTTGTTTACCATTATTACTCTCATTAAAAGTCAATGCGGTATTCCGCCTCCGCTGTCCCGTTTGTCACCGTTTTCGATGCTTTCAAAACAAATGCTTCCTCACCTTTGCACGCATATATGCGGACGGTAATTGCAGCAGAATATGGAACAGTATTGTATGCTGATATTTTTGCCACAAAGTTTCTCTTTACTGGACCAAAAGTCTCGGAAAACTCTCTCGGTGTGACAAAAGACTGTTCACCATTTTCGGTGTTGACCGTGACGTGTGTTTCACCGTTTTCCATACCGTTGATGCTCACTTCGTATTTGACGTAATAGCGGTTACTCGGAGTGCTACATCCTGTCAAGAGAACTAACAACACTGCAATCGCAGCAATGACGGGTAATTTACTTTTCATATCAACCTGATTTTTGTTATTCTTTGTTACGTTTGTGTCTATTCCACATCCTTTTTCCCCGTTACATATTTAAATATGGCGGTTTTTTTGTTTTTTTCAACGCCTCGATACAACTCTCAATAGCAATGTGCGTGTCTTGTTGGTTCGCCACCATCGGATGTTTAATCTTGATAATATTGACAACTGCACCTTTTTCATTCTTCAAAACGCAATGGGTGTCATCACCGTTGTTGGCATAGTTCTGTATGTGAGGGTACGCAGATGCTCCCCAAGCAATCACGATGTTTGGTTTGTCAGTGTTTGTAAACGCCTCATTGATGTAATGTTTGAATGCCTCAAGGTCATTCGTGTAAAACGCCAAGTCGTCAGTTCCAATCCTGTTTTTGTTGAAACACGGTTTGGTCAAATAGTTAGCAAAAGCAATCCGTCGAAGTAGGTCTTTTGCTTCTGCTGAATCGAGGGACGGTTTGTTAGGGTAAAGGATGATATTGATGAATTTTCTCCAAGTATTTGTTCTGCGTCCATCTCCTTTCTTCTTCCAATTCTTATACCCTTCTTCCAATATGTCGTCTTTGACCAGTTCTACGTTGTTTCTTTTATAGTCTCTCACGAACTCATCCCTATTATTCATAAAGGTATCCTCTTCGCCATCCGTCGCAGGTGCTTGATGCCCAAGCACAAATATACGGCAACCCTTGTAACCGTCTTCAAACAATTCTCCTTTGTATAAAGTAGGATAATAGAGTTCCTTTGTCATAACTCCACCTCCTTCTTCCCCGTCACATACTCGAAGATGACGGATTTCTTGTATTCCTTCAACGCCTCAATCTTCTGCTGCTTGATGGCAATCAGTTCGTCAATCTCGGCGCACTTGCGGTCAAGGTAGTCGGCGATGGCACGCTGCTCGGAGAGAGGAGGAAATGCAATAAGAACGCTGCCAATGTCATAAGCAGAAATGTGTACGACTTTAAGTTTCGCTTTACTACAACTTTTTTGTGCTTGTGCATACCTTGAGTTTAATGCAAAATTCAAAAAGAGCGGATTCTGATTATGACTTAACACGATAATATCTCCCCCCGCCAAACATTTATTATCGCCTAAATAGACAATACTTTTCCCAATTTCCTCAACCAATTCACCTGTACCAGCACACAAAATGTCGCCATTCCCAAAGTAATGTAATGTTGATAGGACATCCTTCTTTGTTTTTGATATGCACGTGACAAATGAGTTGTCATATTTGGAATATATCTCTCCATATCTAACACAAGGTGTATCCCCATCAGCAAAGACTTCCTCTTTGGTAATCCCATTCCCTTTGTTTATCGCAGTAGTAACATTCTTTACTTTTTTCACTTCCCACCCTTCGGGTATCTCCCCAATCCATTCCACGCCGCTGTCCTTCATCGGCACGTCGGGGTCAAGACCTTTGCTGACGGCTTCGGTGATAACGGACTGCTTGTAGCGTTTGAGTTCGGCAATCATCGTCTCCTGCAAGGCGGCAAGTTCGTCAATTTCGGCACACTTGCAGTCGAGGAAGTCGGCGATGCGCTGCTGGGTGGGGAGAGGGGGAAGAATTGCAGGAATATGTAGAAAGTCGTCTATGTTCAAGTCCCATTGCCCAACACGCAATCCTGTAGAAAGTCTGCGGTATTCTGTTTTGTAGGTCTCATTTCGCAGCAAGTAATGTATATACCTGCGATTAACGCTCTCGTTGGTGAATCTGCAAATATAGTAAGCGGGACTGATGATACCACGATATGCAGATATTGCCATTGAACCTTGCCACGCTTTCATTTTGTTGATAACAAAGTCTCCGACTTCCACCAATTTATAAGTCGCAGTATCTTCCGAGGTCACATTATGGTTATCATCACGACTATCTTTGGGGACAACACCATAATCCCTATATAAGGATAGTACTTGCTCATCGGGAAAACCTTTTATGCTTTTATTACGCATAAGTTGTTTGGTAAAGCACACCTCCCAATCACTCGGAATCATTCCAATCCACGGGATGCCGCTGTTTTTCATTTTCCGTTCCATACCCTATCCCAAAATCTTGTTCATCAACTCGGTCTCCGTTGCTTCCAACTCTTTGAGGTGGGCAAAGATTTTGTCACTTGCCTCCAACGGCACATACTTGTAGAACTCCCTCGTGAACGGGATTTCATACCCAATCTTGGTCTGTTTCTCTACAATCTTCGCCTTGGGCTGAAACGGCAGCACATTCTTTTCCATATACGCCTGCACCTCTTCCTTCCACGGGATAATCTCGGTATCCTTTTCGGGCTTTGCCTTTTTGTCGGTCTGCTTGTCGGACGGGAACTCCACCGTCACCTTGCGAAACTTGAAGTCCTCGTTGTCCTTCACCTTGCTCTCGACCACCAAGTCGCCGTCAGTATAGGTGGCATCTGCAAAGGCGTTGTAGGCTTTCGTAATCAAGGCTATGCAGGTTTCGTCAAACTCGTTGCGCTTATTACCGAGAGGTTTGCGCCGCTTCACACGACATTTGCTCGCATCTATCAGTTGCACCTTGTTCACTCGATCTGGATTCTTGTCTTTTGTAATCACCCAAATGTAGGTGGCAATACCCGTGTTGTAGAACATATCGTTGGGAATCTGCACTATCGCCTCCAACCAATCGTTCTCCAACAAGTAGCCACGGATATTGCTCTCGCCGCTGCCTGCATCGCCCTTGAACAATGGAGAGCCGTTCTGAATGATTGCCATACGCCCGTTGTCCTTCAGTTTGGCAACCCCGTTCAGCACGAACAGTTGTTGGCTATCGCCAATGGCAGGAAGCCCTGCGCCGAAACGACCGTAGTCGCCTTTCTTGTGTTCCTCCTCGACCTTTGCCTTCTCGTTCTTCCATTCAATGCCAAAAGGCGGATTGGAAATGATATAGTCGAAGGTAAAACCCTCAAATTTGTCGTTGGAGAGCGTGTTGCCGTGCTTCATATTTTCAGCATCGCCGCCCTTGATAAGCATATTCGCCTTGGCTATGGCGAAGGTCTGTTCGTTCAGTTCCTGTCCAAACTCGGTGAGGCTTGCATCGGGGTCAATCTCGTGCAGTTTCTCGGAAAGGCAGTCAAGCATTTGGGAAGTTCCCATTGCCATATCGTACAGCGTGGCAGTGATACCCTCATCTTGCAGGTGGGCTTTCTTGGGCGCGACTAACAGTTCCGCCATTAGGTAGATGATGTCGCGTGCGGTGAAGTGCGCTCCTGCCTGCTCGTCGTATGATTCAGAGAACTTTCTTACAAGTTCCTCGAATATGTAGCCCATATCGACGGCGGTAATGGCATCCAATCCCATATACGCTTTTTTGGAACAGAACTCCTGAATCACATTGTAGAGGATACCGTTGTTGTCGAGTTTGGTGATTTCCTTGTCAAAGTCAAACTTCTCTAAAATGTCAATCACATTGTTGGAAAAGTGGTTCAGGTAGGAACGGAAGTTGTCGGCTATGTTCTCTGCATCAGAGAGCAAACCTTCCAAAGTGAATGGCGAAAGGTTATAGAAGTCGAAGCCCGACGCTTGTGTAAGGAATCCCGCTTTCACAGCGAGACCCCGTTTGTCGAGTTGGGCGTTAGTGTCAAGCACCTTTTGCTTGGTAGGTGCAAGCACGTCAGAGAAACGCTTGATAACGCACATCGGCAGCACCACATTGCCGTATTCGTGGGGTTTGTATGTGCCAACGAGTTTGTCGGCGATAGCCCAAATGAGGTTCGCTTTCTCTTGTATATTGACGGTCGTCCGTTTCTGCAATTCTTCGGTTGACATAAGGGTTCGGTTTATGGCAAATTAATCTGCAAAAATAGCAAAAAAGTAGCCTGTTCCTGCAAGAAATGTTCACTTTATAGGCAATAAAAATTTTGAAAATTTGCAGTAAAATAAGCAAAAGTGACACAGAACAGGGCAAAAGTGGCACTTTTCGAAACAATTGTGGTCAATTGGTACACTTTTCGATTATTATGGTGGTACACTTTTCGTTTCCATTTTTTGCAAGCACTGCCAAAAACAGCCGCGAAAATGCAAGAAATTTGTTGAAATTTGCAAGTTTTCGCGGTATCATAATTAAGCAAAAGTGGCAAGAATCCTGTAAAAAGTTGCACAAAAACTGGTAAAAATGACAGATTTACCCATCTTTTCGACAATTAGTGTTGTCGGCTCTCGATAGTCATCAACATCTCAACCGACCGAATAGAGGTTAGCAAAGACTCGTGTCCTGATATATATTTCTCACCGTTGATATATATGAGTTATATATAAGGTTGCTGGTTGGTCAAACAAAAATCTGTGTTTTTTATTATATACATATAAATATGTAAATCCTCGTTGGGCTTGCAAACCGACAGGTTGAGAAAGTGACGTAGGGGCAGGGGACTATTTGACTCCACCCTGCCCTGAACACCTAAAAGAACTTACGGGAGTCATCAACATCATAACGGAGTCAATATGGATACAAACTTAATAAAGGTTGCCTATCTTAACAAGATAAGCACAAAAAAGGACGGAAAATCGTCAATCTGTTCGAGAACACTTCACGAAGTTCTCGAAGAACAGTCTGCTATGGAAAAGCCCGAAGAAAAGGTATTTGAGAACGAGGAGGCTGCGAGAGAGTATAAAAGCGGCAATCCAGGAATCTTCCCCATTGTGTTGCCATACAAGACTGCCGCATACACCGACGACGTGTTCAAGCGCGGGCATACGGTCTTCATTGACATTGACACGACCGAAATCGCCGACGAGGTGTTCTGCCGCTCGGACGAACTGAAGGCTATGATTCCCGCGTTAGTCGCCGTATGGTACAGTCTGCGTAACAAGTTGCACTTCGCCTTCCTGCGCCCTTGGGCAGAGCCTATCGAACACGCAGCCTATTGGAAACTGCTCTCGGACGAACTAATCAAGTGCGTCGGTGAAATCTTCGGCAAGGATGCTGCTGAATCTTGGCGGAGACACAATGATACGAGCCTGTCAACTTGCAAACACCTAATGTCGGCGGGCTATACCAAGGATTTCAAATGGTTTGACGAGGCTGACACCTTCGAGGTTGACCTTGCGATGAGAGAGGAAGCCGTAAAACGATATGAATACCGTAGAATCCAATCGGTTACACCGCAGCAATACAGCCTATTCAGCGACGAAGAGGTGAAGAAACAGTGGAAAAAATGCAATTTTGTGAAAAAGTTTGTCGCGTGGTGCGAAAAGAACCGCAAATACAAATACTATAAGCAAGACAAGGAGTACGACTACAAGGTGGAGATGGTGGACGGTGTACTCTACAATGTTTGGCGCAACGACGGTACTGTTCACATACTGAAGACGTGTGGAGGATTCAGGATGGCAGACTACCGCAAGCGGCATATCTCCGCCGCTGCTGTTATGGCGGCTTGTCTCTGTGATGCCTCCTTCGAGGAATCACTGTATTCGACGGCAAAATATTATGTCGAGAACTATTACGAATATGATGCGCGGGATTTCGAGAAGGACATTATCTTGCCAAGGGTTGAAGCAGCCTATGCCAATAAGGAACGCAACCTGCGGATGTGCGAATCCACCTCCTACCTTCTCGAAGAGCGTCAGGTAGTAATCGCCCCCATAACGCCCGACGGCTACACCGTGAGCCGAGGAGAGGGTGCTACGGTTCGGTCAGCCGTCAAGAGGTCAGACCGCCAAGCCCGCTTCCTCGCATTATACGAACAGGGCGACACCACGGCTGTGATGACTATGAAGATGCGGGCTAACGGCTACCCCCGTATATCTGAACACGTGACCTACAAGGTCGCCTGCGAGTGCGGAATCAAACTCGACAAGCCCGACTACAAGTATCGGGGGCGTTATGACTACAAGGACAACAGGGGCAAGTACAAAAATGCCTACAACCGCGACGGCAAACGGACAATGGTGCGGGTGGAGGATATAGACAATGTGAATCTGTTCCCGACCAAGAAGGCGTTGGAGGATTATATCAGCAAGCAGGAGGACGAGTGGCTCGCACAGAACACCGACGAAGAATGGCTCAAAGAGATTGGGCTGGATTAGGTTTAGAGGTTTTGGCGAAGGGGGTGTGCTGGCGCACACCCTCACGTGTGCAGGTGTAAAGGGGGTTGGATTCCTTTTTTTTTCGTTTTCTTTTTTGGGAACAGGTGTTTGCGAATCGTGCATATAAAAAGGATACTTATACACACAATAGTCTATAGATTTTTTATATGCAGGGATGAATCAGCCGACTTATATATGAGATATATATCAAATATGGACACGTGTCAAAATAATCTTTGAGCCCCCTATCTTTGATAGCCCGTTCTCGTATCAAAAATATTTTTTAGGTTAAACTGCTTTAGCACTGGTAGTTACAAGAAAATTTTGTATCTTTGCCGTGTGTTAAAACAACGGAAATGAGAGCAGTGATATACGCAAGGGTATCGACCAGCGGTCAGGATTACCAGCGGCAGTTAGCCGAGTTGAGAGCCTATGCCGACCGTATGGGTTACGAGGTCGTGCAGGAGTTCACCGAGAAGATTAGCGGAGCGAAGAAGGTGGCTGAACGGGAAGCCTTGACGGGCTTGTTGGGCTATGTGGAGACCCGCAGGGTGGACAAGGTGCTTGTCTATGAGTGCAGCAGGTTGAGCAGGCGGGCGGTTGACTTCCTGTCAGTCATTGAGCAACTGACCGAGCAAGGAGTATCTGTTTACATTCTTCAGAACGGATTGGAGACCTTATTGCCTGACGGTAATCCCAACCCCATTGCCCAGTTGGTCTTGGGCATTCTCGCCCAGTTCAACTCAATGGAAAGGTCGTTAATCCGCAGCCGTATGGAATCGGGCTACAACCATTACCGTGCGAACGGCGGTGTGGTCGGGCGCAAGGTCGGCTATCGCAAATCCGCCGAACAAATGAAGGCAGAGTACGCCGAGGAGTTGCGTCTGCTGCGTAAGGGCTACTCGTTAGCCAATGTGTACAAGTTGACAGGCACGAGCATCAACACGCTCCGTAAAGTCAGGAAAATATCGTAGAATCATTCACCCCAACCGAGGGAATACAACCGACAAGAATCAGGGCAAGATTATGAGCAGCAAGGTTACTAACCCATTGACAGGCAACGCTGAACAGAGTGCCGTCTGTCGCTCTTCGGAGGGCAAGAATCAGGGCAAGGCTTCCTGCATTGTGCTGGCTATCAGCAGTGTTAGAAGTGCCGTCTACCGCTCATTTGAAGAGATGCAATATTTTGCGTCTCTATTTTTTTACCCTCGATACAGCTTTTCTTTTTTTTGTATTTTTGCAGATAGATTTGTGGACGAAAACTGCGTTTTCGGCTGCGAAACTGACATAAAAAAGTACTTTTTTAATTCTAATGATTATGGATAAAGAAATTCAAGAGAAAGTAAACCTTTGGTTGTCAAATGATTATGACGAAGCAACACGCAACGAGGTTCTCCGCTTGCAAAAAGAGGACCCCAAGGAATTGTCGGACGCCTTTTACCGCGATTTGGAGTTCGGTACGGGCGGTCTTCGCGGTATTATGGGCGTGGGAACCAATAGGATGAATAAATATACGGTGGGCGCCGCCACCCAAGGTCTGGCCAATTATCTGAAGAAATCATTTAAAAATGAGGCACTTAAAGTGGTGATTTCCTACGACTCACGCTTGCACAGCCGCGAGTTTGCCCAGATTTCCGCTGAGATTTTATCCGCTAACAATATCAAGGTTTTCCTGTTCGACGAACTGCGCCCCACACCAATCCTCTCGTTTGCGGTGCGTCACCTGCAGTGCAACGCCGGTATCATGATTACCGCTTCGCACAACCCGAAAGAATACAATGGATACAAGGTCTATTGGGAGGATGGCGGGCAACTGGTGCCGCCACACGATGTGAATGTTATCAAGGAGGTGAACAAAATCACATCCGTGAAACAGGTTGAATGGACCGCCAAACCTGAACTGATTGAAATGGTGGGCGAGAATGTGGATAAAGCATATTTTGATCTGCTGCTCCCACTCTCCATGAATCCGGAATCCATCAAGAAGGCCAAGAAACTGAAGATTGTCTATACGCCGCTGCATGGCACGGGCATCACCATGGTGCCCAAAGCGTTGAAGATGTTCGGTTTTGAGGATGTGGTGCTGGAAGAGGCACAATCCATACCCGACGGCAACTTCCCGACAGTGAAATCGCCAAACCCGGAAGAGAAATCCGCTCTGGAACTGGCACTGAAAAAAGCCGATGAGGTGAATGCGGACCTGATTCTGGCCACCGACCCGGATGCCGACCGTGTGGGTATCGCGGTGCGTAACGCAGAAGGCAAGATGCAGTTGCTCAATGGTAACCAGACGGGTACCTTGCTGTTCCATTATATGTTGTCGCAATGCCAGCAAACCGGCAAAATGCCGCAGAATCCGTTTGCGGTGAAAACCATCGTCACTACCGACCTGATTCGCCGCGTGGCGCTCGATTTCAATGTGGAGTGCTTCGATGTGCTCACCGGTTTCAAATACATCGCCGAGGTGATTCGCGCCAACGAGGGCAAGAAACACTTCGTTGTGGGAGGCGAGGAGAGCTACGGATACCTGATTGGTGATTTTGTGCGCGACACGGACGCTATCTCCGCCTGCTGCCTCATTGCCGAAATGGCCGCCCATTACATGGTGAACAATACGGCTAATCACAAACTGCTTACGGATGTGCTTCACGACATTTATTGCAGTTACGGTTTCTTCAAAGAATCGCTGCTTTCCCTGACCGAAAAAGGACAGGAGGGTGTGGCCAAAATCAAGGCGATGATGGACAACTACCGCCAGAATCCGCCAAAGACCTTAGGTGGCCAACCTGTGGTGATGATGAAGGATTACAGCGCCAGCCGCTCCTACGACTTGGTGAACGGCACCAACGAACTCATCAACCTGCCCACTTCCAATGTGTTGCAGTTTTTCACCGCCGACGGCAGCAAGATTACGGTGCGCCCGTCGGGTACTGAACCCAAAATCAAGTTCTATTTCGGCGTGGTGGAACCTGTGGAGAAACGGAAAGACATTGCCGAGGTGGAAGCCCGTTTGGATCAGCGCATTGAAACATTGAAGAAGGATTTGCAGTAATCCTTCTTTGCACATTTATAAAATAAAAAAGGGACGCCATTATGGTGTCCTTTTCTTTTATTTCACCGTTATTTCATCCATAAACAACCATGCTTGTTCGCCAGGACTGATGTGCCAACTTGGCATCTTGCCGTAGTTATATACTTTCACTTTCAGATAACGACCTGTTTCATTGCCGTTTACGGTAAAACTATGCAGTTTGGCGTCTTCGGATTTCTCAGAACCGATGCCGTTTGTGGTGCCGAAGGGACGGAATTGTTTTCCATCATCGGAGATGAAAACTTCCACTTTGGAGGGGAAGAAGATCCAAGCGCGCACATCCTCCAGACAGTTTGCGGAGACGGAGTGCACGGGTTTGCTCTGGTGCAGGTCGATGATGGCCTCAAAGTCGCCTTGGAAGCCCTGCCAACCGCCCACGCGCCAGTTAGCCAGCGCGTGGATCTCATCGATGAGTCCGTCCTGCCCGCCCGCAAAATATTGAGGGCTCGGCATGGTGATGTAGTTCACCGTTTTATCTTTGTTGAAATGACGGTATGTCGCCTCGGCCACTTTGCTGGCACCCGACACCTTGTTGTAAGCGATGGCTTTCAGTGTGGTGGTCCCTTTCAGCGTGATGGGTTCCGTGTATTTCATGCCGTGAGTAGGCGCAGGTGTGCTGCCGTCCAAAGTGTAGAAGATATCCGTGAGTGCCGACATGGGTGCGGCGTCCGGCACATTGCGCTGGTACAGGTTGATGGACACGGTGAGCGAGTCGGTGAAACTCGGCTGGTCGGTGGAGAAGTAGGGCACCGTGGTCACCGTGGGTCTGATGATGGTTTTAGGCGTGTTCTGATAGCCCACACCCCAGGTCTCACTGGGCTTGTCACCCATCTTGAACCCCAGCAAACCGCCATCCTTGATCTGGTTGTAGGTGATATAGGACACGTTGAGGGGCTCTCCGTTGTATATAACCGACTGGATATAAGGGAGATCCTTGTCTCGGGTGACGGTGAATTTAGCACCGTTCTCCAAGTTTATCGTGACTTTGTCGAAAAGCGGGTAGCCGATGATATACTGGTTCTTGCCTGGACATACGGGATAGAAACCCATGGCGCTGAACACGTACCAGGCCGACATCTGACCGCAGTCCTCATTGCCGCAAAGGCCGTCAGGCTGCGAAGTGTAGAGTTCCGTCATGATTCTGCGGGTGAGTTCCTGTGTCTTCCACGGCTGGCCGATGAAGTTGTACAGGTAGGCAGCGTGATGACTCGGCTCGTTGCCGTGCGCATACTGCCCGATCACACCGGTGATGTCCGACTGTTCACGGCCGGTCATCTTGGAATCGCCGTAGAACAGCGAATCCAGGAATACGCCCATGGCTTTTTCACCGCCCATGAGATAGACATAGTCGGTGACATCGTGGGGCACATAGGTGGAGTACTGCCAGCAGTTGGCTTCCGTGTAGAAGTTGTTGACCTCCGTGGGGTCGAATGGGGTAGCGAAGGCACCATTGCGTTTGCCGTGCATGAACCCGTCGGGATCCAGAATGTTCTTGTAGAATTGGGAACGGTCGATGTATTCGTCAAAGGCCTCCTTGTTGCCAATCTCTTTGGCAAACTGTGCGATGCACCAGTCGTCATAGGCGTATTCCAGCGTCTTGGACACAGACTCGTTTTCTGAAGTGCCGGGGATGTAACCGTATTTGGCGTAGTCGGGTCTGCCGAGTTTGTTGAGCGTGGCGCTGTGCCGCATGGCTCGCAGCATCTCGTTCACATCATACGGGCGTATGCCTTTGATGAAAGCGTCCCAGATGACCGGCACGGAGTGGTAGCCGATCATGCACCATGTTTCGTAGGCCGAGAGTTCCCAAACCGGCAGCATGCCGCCTTGGCGGTAGTGCTGTATGAAGGTGTGCAGGAAATCGCCGGAGCGCTTCTGGTCGATGATGTTCAACAGCGGGTGCAGGGCACGGTAGGTGTCCCACAATGAAAAGACGGTGTAAATCTGGTGTCTGCCGTCACTTTCATGAATTTCACCATCCTGTCCGCGATAGCGACCGTCCAAATCCGAATAGAGATAAGGTGATGTGAAACAATGGTACAGAGCGGTATAGAATGTTTGGAGATATTCTTTGTTGTTGGATTC
>JAEEGF012002148.1_pt1 | contig 19886 bp, 17 predicted proteins | sample 9134171 | NCBI WGS metagenome assembly JAEEGF01 (sample SAMN16246542, study PRJNA631951) | gut metagenome | biome: gut microbiome; feature: rumen; material: AP-attached | host: Bos | place: Iran: Karaj | collected 2018-10
ATGACGTCTTCTTCCGTACCGAAATTCGACTTCTTCGTAAAGACCGCGAAAACATCCCCGCTCCATCTGCAGTACACGGCATCCTTGGGGGCGGCGGAAGCAATGGTCTTTGATATCAGTATGAGGATGGAATCAGCCTTGTCCTTACCGTAGACTTCGTTGATGAACTTGAAGTCGTTGATGTCAAAGGCGATCATCAGGTAATCTTCGTCCGGTGCAGCAGTCAGGATATCGCCAACCTTCTCGAGGAACCTGTTCCTGTTATAGATTCCTGTAAGGCTGTCGTGGGTAGCTTCCCAGCGGCGCTTCTCATTAAGAAGTATCTCGTCGGTGTTGTCGTGGATGTTGAAGAATGAACCTATGCTGAGGCCCTTCTTGTCCTTCATCAGACGGTGAGAGATATTGACGTATCTGGTCTCATCTTCTCTGGTGTTGAAGCGTGCGGAGATATCGAAGTCCGTAGTGAGGTCTGCGCCGCCCGTAATGTCTATGAGCTTATCGGTGCAGGCATCAGGCTTCTTGTTCTCGAGGTCGAGTATCTTGTATGCCTCGTCATTTGCATAGAGAGCATTGACATCGTAATCGTAGAAGATGATTCCGTCGGTATGGTTCTTGACTACGGCATCTGCGAGATTCCTGGCGATCCTGGTGGGCTTATAGATGAGCGTGAAGTAGTACAAGACGATGCCGAGTATCGTGTAAGCCGATATCGTGTGATCTACCGGAGCATCCGAGAACATGAAATAAAATTCGAGTAAAACGTCAAGTACAAGAACGGCAGTGATGATCAGATACTTCCTGTAGTAGACGGTGGCAAGCCTTCTCATCCTGACGATGAGGACCTGGATGGAGATGCATACGACGAATACCACGACCGCAAAGTTCAAGTAATGTCCGAAGTTCGATTCGACTACGAAGAACAGATCTCCGTTAGGGAAGTAATCCGGCTTCACGACGAAAACATGATGGAAGATCGGGTTAAGGCACAATGAAGCGGTGTTAACGAGTACCAGTAACGTGATTAGCGTCTTATATCTCGAACCTCTGTATTTGATCTCGCAGAAATCCATTATGAATGCCAGGAGCATATATGCGAACAGGTTAAGGCCGACGAGATAAAAAAGATAACAGATCTCGGCTATGAATTGCTCCGGAGTTACTACCGCGACAAGATTGGATACGAGCGGGATGAGTGTTGCAGTCAGAAGGTGATTAAGGCTGTAAGTTACATGACCGGGTCTCTTGCGTCGGTTGATGAATGAGAAGACAACGCAAATAAGCAGGATCGCTCCCACAAAGACAAGTTCGGCTGCAAACAATAGTTTCATATACTGACATTAACATACGGCGGTGAATTAAGTATTACAAAGCTTTTAATTTCAAAATACATTATTTCAAATAATATTACGCGTGTAGTATTATAGGTTGAACTTCAAGGAAAGGTATAAGGCGGTAATGAAGCAGCAGAGGATATATCCGGCAGTGCGCATAAGCTCTAAGGCGGAGCGTGCGGTAAAGGGAGGACATCCCTGGGTCTATGGTGAGGAGATCACCTCTGAAGATGCGGATATCAGGGACGGCTGCATAGTCGATGTCTTTGCCGGCAATGCCTGGCAGGGCTCAGGATTCTATAATTCCAATTCCAAGATCAGGGTCCGCCTTATATCCCGTAACAGCAATGACAGTTTTGATGATGCATTCTGGAAGCGCCGCATAAGATACTGCGTGGATTACAGAAAACAGGTCATGCCGGGCGATGACTTCAGATGCTGCAGGATCGTTCACGGAGAGGCAGATCAGATGCCCGGTCTCACGGTGGACAGATATGAGGATATCCTCTCGGTCGAGATCACATGCCTCGGCATGGAGCAGGTAAGACCTGCAGTATATAAGGCGCTGAAGGAAGTCTTTGCTGAAGAAGGCATAACAGTCAGGGGCATATATGAGCGTAATGAGCTGGCTCTGCGCGAGAAGGAAGGCCTGCCGCTCTATAAGGGCTGGTATGAGGACGGCTCCGCGTTGCCAGAATCTGCTATAGTCAGGATAACCGAGAACGGCATCAGATACTTTGTCGATGTCGAGAACGGACAGAAGACGGGATTCTTCCTTGATCAGAAGTATAACAGGGCAGCCGCAGCAAGGATCGCTGAAGGAAGGAATGTGCTCGACTGCTTTACCCATACGGGTTCTTTCGGTCTCAACTGTGCCGCAGCGGGCGCTCTGAAGGTTACCAGCGTCGATATATCACAGCAGGCAGTCGACATGGCTAAGCAGAATGCGGAAGATAACGGTCTGTCCGGCAGGATGGAGTTTGTGTGTGAAGATGTTTTCGAGCTGCTGACGCGCCTGTCTGAAGAGAAGTCCAGGGCGTACGATTACATCATCCTGGATCCTCCGGCGTTTACAAAGTCGAGGCAGACGGTCGATCATGCGGAGAGAGGGTATAAGGAGATCAACTACCGTGCGATGAAGCTCCTGCCGAGAGGCGGATATCTGGCCACGTGTTCATGCTCACACTTCATGAAGGATGATCTGTTCAGGAAGATGCTCAGGTCAGCTGCTTACGATGCAGGTGTCCAGCTCCGCCAGATTGAGGCGAGACAGCAGGCACCGGACCATCCGATACTCTGGAACGTTCCGGAGACGGATTATCTCAAGTTCTATATCTTCCAGGTCGTGTGATCAGGAGATCTTCTTGTACAGGAAGTAATCCCCGTATATCTTAGCCCCTGAGATATTGGTATAGACTATCTGCTCGTTGCTTACGATCTCATAGCCTTCCCATTCGAATGTGCCGTCGCGTGTGACTATATAATCGAAGGCCTGTTCTTCTATAAGACGGTGCTGTTCGTCGAGGATGACAGGCCAGCTCTCTTCAATGTTCAGATAACAATAGTATTGTGTCTTCGGAAGTGTTCCGGAAGCCAGATAGAAGCCGCCGTCCATGACGTCATAGGTGAGGATATTGGCATCAGGCGTCTCATTGATTATCTCCGCGAACTTGTACTGAGGGTAGTCGCTCTTTTGGTAATGCATCATGAAGATGTTCTTGCAAGTGATTATGCTGGAGAACACCAAAGCAACACTCAGCGCTGCAAGGATCACCTTAAGTCTCTGTCCGTCCAGGAGTTTCTTCTTGGTCAGAAGAGAGATTATGTGCGAACCGAGCACGGCGGCAAACGGAGCCAGGTAAACAGTTATGTAGGCATAGTATGGCATGATCTGCTGTCTGGACAGGACCGTAACTATTGTGATAGCCAGTGTGACATAGAATACCTGCAACACTCTGGAGCGTATGTTCCTTCCGGCACAGAAAGATCCGATAATGCAAAGGATAAGGAATACGGGATATTTGGGGAACAGGAGGCATGTTCCGTAGAGATTGAGAAGAGCCGTGGCTATCTTGCCTATGACAGGCACATACAGTATGGGGAAATCATAGATATCCTTATCTGAGTAGAAGACGATGTTGTTATAGAAGTATCCGGCAAACATGTCGTCCAGGGCACCGTTTACGGCAAGATATATGATTATCGGCAAGGTCAGCAGTATGAAGCCTGCAAGGAACATGCCGATATCGGCGAAGAGCCTCTTCCAGGCGCGCGGCTTGATCGTCCATATGACCATAAGGATGCATATGCCGATGACAGGACCAAGGAACGAATACTTGATCCAGAATAAGGCAGCGGTAAGGATGCCGATTATAAAAGCGCTTTTGACAGACGGCAGCCGTTCCGGCTCGATGACGGAATCCCTGAGCACGAGATACACGATGATGATGAGGAGGGGGAAGCAGAGTTCTTCCGCGCTGTCTCCAAAATCCATCATTCCGATAGTGTAGGTAAAAGCGATAACGGCAGGCATCAGTAAGACGGCATGCTTATCGGGCTTGGAGCACAGCTTTACCGTCTTCCATGCGAAGAATGAGAATACGACGGCCATGCCAATCTCGATGAACCAGACACCCAGAAAGGAATGCTGAGAGATCAAGGCTGCCAGCGCATGGACGATAAAGAGCAAAGGGCCTTTCTGTTCGTAAAGGTCCTTATATGGAACAAGACCGTGAAGAATGCCGCGTCCAAGGGTCAGATACACATTGGAATCGACCCAGAAATTGAATGCATACAGCGGTGAAGAGCAGGTAACAAACAGCATTACCACAAAAGAAGAGACTGAAAGAAATATCTTCTCAAAGGTGGTAAGTTTGAGTCCGCCGGCAGTCAAAACAGGTTTGCCGGAGACGGTGCCGGTTGTTCTGGCATTGCCCTGCACTCAGGCCTCTGCCTTCCAGAGTCCGTGGAGGTTGCAGTATTCGTACGCAGCGATGATTTTCTCGCCCTCTTCGATAGCAAAAGATGTGCAAGGTTTGTCGCCTGCAGCAAGGTTCCTTACGGAATAGCCCTTATCTGTCTCGAGTGCGATGAATGCGATATAGTGTGCTTCGAGCATGGGGTGCTCAACTTCGCCGACGGTGACCGTAACGACGTTGCCGTTAACGGAGATGACGGGGACATGCTTCTCGCCTGCGGCATCGGTGCTGTTGGGTTCGATTACCTCACAATCGCAGGGAACATCGAAAGGCTTGATTACAATGCTTCCGTTCTTGGATCTGTAGAATTTCATAGAGAAGTACCTCCCATATCTGATATGCAATCAGTATAGCATAAGAAATGAGCCTCCGGCGGGAAAACCGAAGGCTCTGAGATATGGGAAAATGGGAATAGAAAAATGTCATGTTGACCGCGTATAAGGTTACTGTATATCAGGGTAAAAAACTACTCCATATATTACCAACTTTTATACACATCTTGCTATCAGTAAAAGCCTAATCGATAAATATATTATCGAAATGAAAGTCATTTGGCAACTAATATTCAAAAATGCCACAAATTTTGTGCGTTATCTGACCTGAATATACGAATGAGTATACTTTTCCGTTGGAATATCCGAGTGCGAACAGGGATAATCTAATCAGGGAAAAGACCAAGGACCCTTGTAAGACGAAAGGAGAATTCAAAATGGGTGGAATTTTTGATTTCAAAGACAGAGTAGCAGTTATCACAGGATGCTCGACAGGCCTCGGCGTTCAGATGGCAAAGGCACTTGCAGCGCAGGGCTGCAACATCGTAGCTATCGCCAGAAGACAGAACCTCATCGAAGAGGTTGCAGCTGACCTCGAGAAGACATACGGCGTTAAGGCTCTCGCCGTTAAGTGCGACATCACTGATACAGAAGCAGTCGAGAATGCTGTTGACGAGATCCTCGAGAAGATGGGAAGGATCGACATCCTCGTAAACAACGCAGGAACAGGCGCTGTTGCTCCCGCTGAAGACATCACTGACGAGCAGTTCATGAACGAGATCGACATCGACCTCTTCGGTACTTTCAGACTTGCAAGATCAGTTGCCAAGAAGGCAATGATCCCCGCTAAGTTCGGCAGAGTCATCAATATCGCTTCCATGTACGGCCTCGTAGGCAACAAGGTTGCACCTGCTTCTCCTTATCACGCAGCAAAGGGCGGCGTTGTTAACCTCACAAGAGCACTCGCTTCCGAGTGGGGCAAGTACAACATCACAGTAAACGCTATCTGCCCGGGTTACTTCTACAGCCCTCTTACGAAGGAGACACTTGATTCTGACTTCTTCCAGCAGAACGCCAAGACAATGATCCCTCTCGAGAGATACGGCAACGACGGTGAGCTCGATACGGCTATCTGCTTCCTCGCATCTCCCGCTTCAACATACGTTACCGGCGTAAACCTTCCGGTAGACGGCGGTTACACGGCAATGTAAGCTGCTTAACACCCCTGTAGAACATAAGGGACTGTGATTTTTTCACAGTCCCTTTTTATGTTAATATTATTTTTATTAAAATTGAGTAAGATAAGGACCAGGCATGAAAGAGCAGGTAAAGGTATCCAATTCATTCTCTTTCTCGCGCAAGCTGATGAAGCAGGATGCGCGCAATAATCTTAAGCGCCATTATCTGTTCTTTGTAGTAGTCTGCCTCGTATCGCTCCTGGTCCAGGCCGAGTTCGTTACCACCGACTATGTCATCAAGCTCAGGTCGCAGTTCATCTCCGATGTCGTGGAAGCTGCGCAGGGAACTTTTGCGGAAGAGACTGTCACACAGGTTGGAGAGAAGGTCAACGAAGCAGGCGACGATTACGATACCTTCTACCAGGCCTTCGGTGATGCCCTTGAGGACATATCGACATCTAACGGTTATGCGAGTGATGTTTTCGGGCGCTCCAAGGGCGTGATCAACAGCGTCATCAACTATCTGGCGAGTGATACCTTCTTCTCGCACGCTTATACCACGATATACAGCATAGTAGGATCCGACAGCCTTGCCGAGACGATACTGATCGCAGGCATGGTCTGGTTCTCTGCGTTGTTCTGGTTCTTCGTAAGGAATCTGTACATTGCCATCTGCCGAAGGATAATACTTGAGGGCAGGGTCTATAAGAAGATCCCGTTCTCGAGGTTCGTGTTCTTCATCCGTGCCCGAAAGTGGTCGCGTGCGGCATTTGCCATGTTCCTGATGGTCGTATTGGATTCGGCTGCCGCATCTACGATCTTCCTGGGTCCTGTCTGCTATTACGGACTCTTCCTCATGCCTTTCATAATCGCAGAGAATCCCTGGATCAGACCCGTCCAGGCGGCGAAGATGTCCTGGAACATGATGCGCGGCAACAAGCTCGAACTGTTCAAGCTTGATCTCTCGATACTGGGCTGGAACATCCTCGGCATTCTGACGCTCGGTATCCTCAACGTGTTCTACGTTAACCCGTACAGGGTCTGCATCTATGCTGAGTACTATGCGAAAGCAAGGGAAGCCTACAGGAAGCAGCGCGGTCCCGGCTATGAACTGCTCGCAGACAAGTATCTGTTTACCAAAGCCGACAGTGACAAGCTGGCGGACGCATATGCGGATGTTATAGAAGAAGTGAGCAAGCCCGAATACGAGCTGGCTGAACTCAAGGGCAGGAAGAAGTTCATCGCAGAACACTTCGGAGTGGTACTTCGCAATACGAAGGATGAACAGGATTACGAAGAGAGCGAAGCAAAGCGCGTAAGGATGCTCGGTTACAAGGACGAGGCAGAAGGAGAGATGTATCCTTCGCGCCTGTCGATAGTCCCGGATAAGAAGAAGTTCCGTTCCCTTGCTCACATTCATTACATGCGGCACTATTCGCTGCTGTCGCTGATAGTTCTGTTCTTCATATTCTCCGGCTTCGGCTGGGTATGGGAACTCATCTACTATTACATCAAGCAGGGAAGACTTATCAACCGCGGCGTCCTGCACGGACCGTGGCTGCCCATATACGGCTTAGGCGGAATGATGGTGCTTATCTTCCTTTACGCGTTCCGCAAGAATCCTTTTGTGCATTTCTGGATGACTGTTCTGGTGTGCGGTGCATTCGAGTATTTCGGAGGCTGGGCGCTCGAGGAGATCTATCACGAGAAGTGGTGGGATTATACGGGATACTTCCTGAACCTTAACGGACGTATCTGTGCCGAGGGCCTGTTTGTTTTCGGTGTGTGCGGCCTGGCGTTTATCTACGTGCTCGCACCGCTGCTTGACGACCGAATACGCAAGTGGAATAGGAAGATAGTGATACCGGTGTGCAGCGTTTTGATAGCGCTCTTCCTGGCGGATATGGTCTACTCGCGATTCGTTCCGAACACGGGTTCGGGTGTAACGGGTGATTTTGAAGACGAGATCACGCAGACACAGGTCACGCAGACTATAGACGAGAGTGAGTTAACGTAACCGTCCTATACGCCTGTCCATGATCTCCTTTAAGACCTCGGCATACTTCTCATGCTTTATCGCAGGGAAGGCATTAAGAAGTCGCCCGATACCGATGTGCCTCTGCTTTGTAAGTTCTTCCAGCAGTTTGTCGCGCCTTGCCTGAAGATCCCTTCTCGTGCTCTCTGCTCTTGCATCGAGTTCTTCTCTGCCTGCTTCAACCTTGTCCTTGAGTTCTGCATATCCGAGCTTGGCCTGAAGCGCGCCTTCCTCGAGCTTTACAGTCGTCTTGTAAGCGCCTCCGCCGACCTTCTCGGTAATGTAATCGGAACCCTGACGTATGGCCGCGCTGATCTCGTCGATCTCGGCCAGCTTTTTGTTGAAGCCTCTGATCGTAAGGACGGTCGCGACGCAGTCGATGACGAGTATCGCGTAAAGTATTGCAAGTATTATCACGCCTGCAGCATGCGCTATGATGCCGTGCGTAGGTTCCACCGCCAGGAACGGCTGTACTATCTCGACCACGGCGAGGATCCCCAATCCCCACATAAGTGAGAACTCGGGGCAGATATAACCTCCCAGGTTGAACTTCCTGTCGCTGTAGTCCCACCATCTGGCGTGGAAGAGCTTATCCAGTATCCATCCGCCTGCCAGTTCTACTGCTGTCGCGAAAATGGTACCGCCGGCGAAAATACACAGCAGCCTTACCGAATGGGATCCCACTCCTGCATCAGTAAGCGCGGATGTAATGACATTGGAGAGCATGAGGACACCGAGCATGCCGGTGCCGTAGATGGGGCAGACGGGTCCGTTAAGAAAGCCGCGGTTGATTATCTTACCCATAGCGACTGCATGATAAACGACTTCCACCACCCAGCCGATGAAGGAATATTCAAGAAAGTACCAGAGTATCTGATATAGGGTCAGGCCTAGGATCATGCGTGCCTCCTGATATCTGTGATTATAGCACTGCAAAAAGAAAGGCTGTGATACGAGTCACAGCCTTAGTGGTCTAAAATATTCAGTAGAGGACTACTCTTCGATGAATACTATCTGACATACCTTCGGAGTCTTATCACTGTTTGAGCGTCCAACATAACTTCTGTCTTTTACATGTCTCCATTCGAGAACGATACAAGGAACACCGGCGTAACCAGAATAATCCACACTTCCACCGTTTATCTTGGACAATTCTGAAGACTTCAGTCCGTTTGGATAAATCGTAACTGTTATAACAGAGTCAGTATAATCAAGTGTGCCATTATAACCCAGGAAATCTGTTCCGGCATCATTGGGTGTACCTTGTCCATATGGAGTCAGTTTTTTCCTAAGATTATCATAACCGTTTGCAGACAGGAATTGACCTGTGGCGGCATCGTAAACACCCCAGATGTTCTCATCAGACTTACCGTAATTGTACCAATACAATCCATAAGATGTAGCAACAGTAGGACTGTCTATTCCTGCATAATACAGCTCGATTATGGCTGATTTTGCTGAACGCATGTTTGCAATATCCGTAGCTTCACGGCTCTTCTCGAGCTGAGATGTGAAGATAGGGATCGATACTCCCACAAGAACCGCAATGATCGCAACTACGATCAGAAGTTCTGCGAGAGTAAAAGCACGGCGGTCGAATACTTTAACGTCAGTTTTACGTATGGTTCTCATAATAAATTCCCCGCTTAAGTTTTATTACTTAATAAATTTATTATAAGCATACTCCAAATTATTCTTCAAGGAAAATAACCATTCCGATCCTCTTGCCGGATGCATCTGTGACATAATTACCGCCTGCGTTCTTCCATTCGACGATGATGCAGGGTTTACCTGCCATGGATGCATAAGCTCCGTTGTTGAACTGTTTTAATACAGATGCCTTAACGCCTTCCGGATAGATGTTGACCTGGATGACAGCTCCGGTGTAATCAACAGAACTGTCGTAGCCTGCAACGGACATACCGCCATCGTTAGAAGAACCCTGACCGTAGGTATTGTTCTTCGGCCAGTTCTTGGGGCTTATATTCTTGATGGTACCGGTCTCGGGATCGTAAACGCCGCATGCATTGTTACCGGTTGTGTTGTCATCCCACCACTGAAGACCGTTGGCCTGAGCAGAAGCCTTGTCAGTAACGCCGGCATAGAAGAGTTCAACAGCCAGCGACTTGGCTGCACGCATATTGGCAACATCGGTAGCCTCTTTGCTCTTCTCAAGCTGGCCCATGAATATCGGTATCGAGATACCGACCAATACAGCAATGATCGCCATGACGATCATGAGCTCAGCCAAAGTAAAGGCGCAGCGCCTTGAGAATCTCTTGTCAGACTTGTAATGCAGATTCAGAGTGATCACCAACCTCAAAAATTCAGTTAGTATATTCTAACACATTATACCCATACTGTTGGTATAATAGAAAATGTATTATTGATATTAGTGGTGAGTTTAATCAAAGTCATACCGGTGGTAAGGTTAGACCATAAAAGGAGAACAGTTATGTTGGTAAATCTGGCAGAGAACATCAGACGTCTTCGTAAGGAACACTCCATGACTCAGGAACAGGTTGCAAATGCTCTGGGTGTAACAGTCGGTGCCGTATACAAATGGGAGTCAGGGCTGTCTCTGCCCGAGATAAGACTGCTTATGGAGCTGGCAGATCTCTTCGAGACATCAGTAGATGCACTGCTCGGTTATGAACACAGGAGCGGCAATGTTGACAGTCTTATCAAGAGGATCCAGGAATGCCTTGCAAAGAAGGATTTTGAAGGAGCTGTGTCAGAGGCAGAGAAAGCTCTGAAAAAATACCCGAACCATTTCAGGCTCGTATATACCTGTGCCTTCATGTATATGGTAATGACTACTGAAGACAAGAGCAGAGAGTCCATGGCGAGATCGAATGAACTGTTCGAGAAGGCTCTGGGACTTCTGGATAAGGAATCCTCCGGTGACATAAACGAAGTAACCATAACAAACTATATCGCGACAAACTATCTGTCGGTAGGTGAGACAGAGAAGGCGTTGGAGATATTCAAGCGTAATAACATCCATAACATGAACAGCAGCCTGATAAGCTATCTCTATGCCATTGAGCTTAACCAGCCGGATGAATCGCTCAAGTATGCGAAGAAGACCATCATCGACATGGTCATCTCGCTCAGCAGGACTATCTACGGCATATCTTTTGCTTATGCATCCCGTAATGACCGCGCCTGCATTACTTCACTTAAGTGGCTGGCATCCTTCCTCGACACACTCAAGACTGCCCCTGATGCGATGGTATATACAGACAAATTCAAGATCCTATCACTTGCACTCTGCGCTGTCTGGGAGGAGATGTTCGGTTATCCCAAGGAGGCAAAAAAGGATATTGAAGAAGCATATGCCCTGGCATGTGAGTTCGATGCGTCACCGGTGTTCGATGCACACGGCATACGGTTTATCGATGATCCCGAAGGCAAGCTTATCGATTCGTTCGGCAAGGACGTATCTGAGGCCGTGGAGAAGTATGTTTTCGAGTTGGTGCCGGAGAATAAGGCATCGGCGAAGATCAAGAAGAAGTGGGCTGAGCTTAGAACGAACTGAAGGAACTGTGGAGGTAAAGAGTATGCGTAATAGTACTTGCTCGATTGCGAAAACACTGTTCTTTGTAATTGAAGCAGCTTTGTTGATTGCTGTTATCGTTTGCGGTTGGGTGTATCTGAGGTTCTGCCCTGCAACTCAAAGTGCTCAGGAATGTAATATTGCAAAAGCCAGACTTGAACAGGAAAAGCAGTATGAATCTTATCCGACTTATAGCGGTTATATAACGGAGATGGAAGAATTCGGTCTTATTAAAACAGATGAAGTGAAACTGATAGATGGTGAAGAAAAGAACGTCTTTGATCTGGGATACTTTCAGACAGATACTGTTGAACTTGGAGTTGAACACATGAATCAAGCCAAGATCAGGGTTAACGACCGATGGTTCTATACCGATTATGCTACTTATGTTCACTACGGTGATATTGATAATATTGAATTGTCAAAAGGTGATTATGTAACTTTTGCGTATAGCACGAAGGAATCTGACGATGAAGAATTAAAAGGGTACGATTATGTCGTTGCTGTAAAGCGAAACGTTGCAAACAGAACAATTTTAATAGGCTTATTTGCATATTGCTTTGTTTTACCTATACCATGTCTGTTGTTTTATATTTTCTCTTTTTCTTTGGTAGGGCAGTTGTCAAAGAAAAGGGCTGGAGAAAAAGTGGATGGCGGCGACCTGGCGTTTCCGATTGTTATGATAGCAATCTCAGTTGTTTGGGGTACATTGGGTTTTATTCTGGCTGTCAGATATTTACAAATGGCAAATGCAGCTGCACAACATATACATGTACATGCTCCCATCATTTACCTGTATCCTGAAGAAGCAACGGAAGTTAATGTTCAGCTTGATCTGGATGGAGAGCTTACAACTTCATACCCTGAATATCCAACAGACGGCTGGACAGTTACCGCTTCACCAGATGGAACTCTTACTGATGCTAATGGTCGTGATTATGATTACCTGTATTGGCAGGGCGATCTCAATATGAATAGTGACTTCAGTCAGGGTTTCTGCGTTAAAGGGGAAGATTCTGCCGAGTTCCTTGAGACTGCTCTTGGCGAGTTGGGTCTTAACGATTCTGAATCCAATATGTTCATCATGTATTGGCTGCCGTACCTTCAGGCAAACGAGTACAATGTAATCTCATTCCAGACAGAGAATTATGAGGACGTATCAGGTCTTAAGATATACCCAGAACCCGATAATGTTATCAGGGTTAACATGGCATTCTACGGATCTGATGTTTCGGTCGAGATTGAGCCTCAGGACCTCTCTTCGATGAACGATGTCAGCAGGGACGGTTTCACGGTAGTCGAGTGGGGAGGAGAGCCGGTTACAGAACCCTAGATTACCCATACCGTTGGTAGAAAAAATAATTTACTATTGATATCAGCAGTAACTTAAATCGAACAGCTCGTGGTGATAAAGTCAGGGTAGTTACATAAACCCTGCAAAGGAGGTATTCACCATGAGTATTATTCGCAATATAGTTATAGGTACCGTTGCTGTTTCAGCTGTTGTAGGCGGAGGCGGCTGGGCACTCAATAAGTATGTGGAAGAGAACGATGTATTTCTTAATCCTTTCGGCGAACCTTATGTCGCGGACAGTGAGGATGAGCAGGTAATAACTGTCGTTAATTCTGAGGGAAAAGAGATTGTCATTGGTGTCGAATCCCGTTCCCCCATCATCTATCTCTATCCCGAAGAAGACACTGAAGTCAATGTACAGCTTGACCTGGACGGCGAATTCACTGTTTTGTATCCAAAGTATCCCGAAGGCGGTTGGACTGTTACCGCTGCACCTGACGGCACCCTCACAGATGAGAACGGACGTAACTACGATTATCTCTATTGGGAAGGCATGCTCAATATGGAAGCAGACTTCTCAGAAGGGTTCTGTGTACCGGGAGAAGACTCTGCAGAGTTCCTTGAGTATGCCCTTGATGAATTGGGTCTTAACGAATCTGAGGCAAACACATTCATCATGTACTGGCTGCCGGAGCTAGAAGCAAACGAGTACAACGTGATCTCATTCCAGACTGAGAACTATGAGAATGCAACAAATCTTCAGGTGTTCCCGGAACCAGATAATGTTATAAGGGTTAACATGGCATTCTACGGATCGGATGTTCCGGTCGAGATCGAGCCTCAGGATCTGTCTTCAATGAACGATGCAAGCAGGGAAGGCTTCACGGTAGTCGAGTGGGGAGGCGAATCAGTCGAGCCGTAAACGCTTCCGGCACTCCAGCCAAACAAAAAGGGATCACGACTAATGCGTGATCCCTATTAAGTTAATTGGTTCCCCTTGTTGCTTGGTGTTACATCATATCGTATACCACTGCAAATCCGCCACCCAATGCTGCGAATGCAGTAATGATCAGTGCCAGGATCAAAAGCAGGATGAATACGCAGAACTGTGATCTGGCAAAGTTCTTAACATTAACATTGCCGGAGCCGCCGAAAGCGAATACAAGCAGGATGATGAATCCAATTACCGGGATAGAGAAGAGTAACTCATATCCGAAGTAACCCCACATCGATATCGGCTTATAGCTCTCAGGTATATTGTTGTAATCAGACATACTATTTCCCTCCATGTCGAATAATAAAAGATTATAGCAAAACGGCATGTTAAGGTGTAGCATAACCCTGGAAGCTTAGCTCAGCGGGAGAGCATTCACTTCACAGGGGAGGGGTCGCGGGTTCGAACCCCGCAGTTTCCACCAGATTATAGAAGAGTGATTTTGTATAATTAGATTCCGAATGAATTGTCTTTTGTTTTCGGACCGGACAGTTTTGTCTTGTCCGGAAATTCGCTGTTTATGTCGTGTTCTTGCCTCGGGTTTTGCATTAACTTGTGGCAAGGAAGGAGGATCGAATGGACCAGAAGAAAACTGGAAACTTCTTAAAAGAACTGCGTAAAGAAAAGAACTTTACACAGGAACAGGTCGCAGACAAGCTCGGAGTATCAGGGCGTACCATATCAAGATGGGAAACGGGGGCATATATGCCGGATATTTCCTTACTGGTTGATATCGCTGAAATGTACGATGTTGATGTCCGCGACATAATCGACGGCGAAAGGAAAGACAAAGACATGAACAGCGAAGTAAAAGAAGTAGCAGCAAAGATGGCTGATTATTCGGCTATGCAAACCGAGAATCTGAAGAAATGGATAAAGACGATGAGCGTTTCGCTTCTTATCGTATCGGCATTCCTGGTGATCATGGAGATCGTTTCGCAAATCATGATGATAAGGGTGAACGGCACCACGGATCTCAGATTGAATACGATATATATTATTGAGGGATTCTTGGGTCCGGCATCAATAATGGCGTATATTACAATGGCTCTTTCTGTTATGGGAATTGTTTTTGCTACCGGTAAGCACAGACAGTTCGCTAACAGCCAAAAGGCAGGTTCTTTGGTCAAAGCAGGTGTTGTGGTCGCAATATTGCTTGCAGTAATAGCACTGGCGGAAGTTATGCTTATGGTCGGTATGCTCTATATGATGTAACCGTGAGCGGATATCCCTTAGTTTCAAACAGGAGGAATCTTCGTATTTGAAGATTCCTTATTTTTGTCTGTAGTGTTCTATTGTTTCAAAAACAGATGGGCATTCTTTATGCTTATCTATTCTTCCGGTCTCAAGTCAAAAAGGGAGAAGCCGGCAGCTTGAACGCGAATGGATCATAATTATTCTCAATTGGTTTTGTAACTGAAGTAAGGGCTGTGTTATAATCGTGTGTCATTAATTATCAGATATTATATGAGGCACAGATTATGGAAAAGAAACCCTTTATTACCAAAGCTCAGGCTGAAGAGATAGCAAAGACATATCCCACACCTTTCCACATCTACGATGAGGCGGGGATAAGAGCAAACTGCGAGGCAGTTAAGAAAGCATTCGCATGGAACAAGGGTTTCCGCGAGTATTTCGCAGTTAAGGCTACGCCTAATCCGTACATAATGCAGATCATCGCTGACTATGACTTCGGCTTCGACTGTTCTTCAGAGGCGGAGCTTGTCCTGTCGGATGCGGTCGGTGCAGACGGTGCGCACATCATGTTCTCGAGCAACGATACTCCTGCATGCGAGTATGCTCTTGCACATAAGCTCGGCGCGATCATCAACCTTGACGATATCACGCACATCCCGTTCCTCGAGAGCATCATCGGTGACAAGTTCCCAGAGGTGATGAGCTGCAGATATAATCCGGGCGGAGTATATACCCTGAGCAACGGCATCATGGACAACCCCGGAGACTCCAAGTACGGCATGACCAAGGAGCAGCTCTTTGAGGCTTATAAGCAGATGGCAGCACGCGGCGTCAAGAAGTTCGGCCTGCACGCTTTCCTTGCAAGTAACACTGTTACAAACGAATATTACCCCAAGCTTGCGGGTGAACTTTTCGAGCTCGCGAGAGAGGCGCACGAGACGCTCGGTATCGAATTCGCTTTCATCAATCTGTCCGGCGGAGTCGGCGTTGATTACCGTCCCGACCAGGAGAGGAATGACATCGCTGCCATAGGTGAAGGTGTAAGAGTCAAGTTCGAGGAGATCCTCACACCTGCAGGTATGGGAGACACTGCGATATACTGCGAGATGGGCAGGTTCATGCTCGCTCCTTACGGCGCACTCGTTACGACAGCCATCCACGCCAAGCACATCTACAAGGAGTACATCGGTGTTGATGCTTGCGCTGCCAACCTGATGCGTCCTGCCATGTACGGTGCTTATCACCACATCACTGTCCTCGGCAAGGAAGATGCTCCCTGCGATCACAAGTATGACGTTACCGGTTCTCTCTGCGAGAACAACGATAAGTTCGCGGTCGACAGGATGCTTCCCGAGATCGAGAACGGCGATATACTGTTCATCCACGATGCAGGCGCACACGGCTTTGCGATGGGATACAACTACAACGGCAGGCTCTGGTCAGCCGAACTCCTCTTAAAGCCCGACGGATCCGTACAGCAGATCAGAAGAGCGCAGACACTGAAGGATTATTTTGCAACGTTCGATCAGACGGAGTTTGCAGACAAGCTTCTCAAAGACTGATCAGAGATCTTCAGGCGTATCGTTAACGATATTTTTTGCCCAACCATACTTCCTGTAGTGTACGAACACTACGGGAAGTTTTATTATCTCGTCCAGATTGAGGATGAAGTATACAGCCATGACAGGAAGGCCCAGTACGAATGCCGCCAGTGCTCCCGCAGGAACGATGAATGCCCACATGGTAACGGAATCGCAGATGAAACCGAATTTCGTATCGCCGCCTGAAGGGAAGATGCCGCCGATCAGGACTGCGTTGATCGATCTTCCGAGTATGTAGTAGCTGCACATCAGGAGCATGTACATGAGGTACTCTTCTGCCTTTGGCGTAAGGTTAACTATCCACAGTACGAGCGGTGTCGATGCTGCAGCGATAAGGCCGAGGATGATGCCTGTTATTATGGTGAGCTTGAATATCCAGTCGCCGAACTTCTTGCCGCGCTCGATATTGCCCGCACCGAGCTCGTTGCCGACCACGATGGATCCGCCTGCACCGAGCGCGAAACAGAAACAGGACACGAGATCCTTTACCACGGCGACTATAGCATTTGCCGCGATGGCATCGGGCTCCATGTGTCCGATGATGACCGATATCATGGTAAAGCCGGTTCCCCAGAGGATCTGGTTCATGACGTAAGGGGCAGAGTACTTGCTGAACCTCTTCCTGAAGCTCACATCTATCTTGAGGTCCTTCGGGGTTATCCTCAGGAGCTTCGACTTGTGCGCGTAATACAGACAGAAGACGAATCCAACGAAAGAAGATATCGATGTCGCGAGGGCAGCACCGGAAGCTCCCAACTGCGGTGCTCCTGCAAGACCGAAGATAAATACTGCGTTCAGCACGATGTTGAGTATGACCATAACGCTGCTTGCGGCGGTGCACTGCTTAACATAACCGATATTCTTCAGGATGGACTCATACGTGATCGAGAACGTCATGAACAGGTATGACACGGATGCACACCTCAGGTAGGGGACACCTTCCGCGATTATCGCGGGATCGGAAGTATACACTCTCATGAGGCCTTCGGGCAGAAGGACCGCACATCCGAAGAACGGCAGCGCTATGAGGAACGACAGGACCACGCTGTACGCGAAAACCTTCTTTATCGACTCCTTGTCACCCTTGCCCCAGTACTGTGCCGCGAACATTGACGCACCATAGGATATACCGATGCTGAACAGGTTAAGGACAAACGCGACCTGCGCTGCCAGCGATACTGCCGACATCGCATTCTGATCCAGGAACTGCAACATGATCGTATCCGATACCGGCACCAGCGCGAACATGAAGTTCTGAAGCGTTATGGGCAGTATCAGTGATACGAGCTTCCTGGTAAATCTTTTGTCCTTAAACATTTCCATGCGGGTATATTAGCAAATCGGACTGTTTATTAAAATTCAAATCCTTGCGTTTTATTATTTATTTCTGTCGTTTTGTCAGAATCAATAAGAATGATATTATTCAAAAGAGGTCTTTATGCCGCAGGATTATAACGCAAGGTTCAAAGAGATATTAAGCAGGCTGGCTCCCGATAAGAAGAAGGAGCTCTACAGTCGCATGCACTCTCTTCCTGCCGAAGAGCGTGAGGGGTTCATCAGGGATTTCGTTAAGAAGTACGATGCGCGTAAGGCGCCGCAGAAGGCCGAACCTCCGGCAAAGCCCCGCAAAAAGCCTGAAGCCAAGCCTGCTCCTCAGGGCAAGGTTCCTCTCAAGAAGGAAACTCCCGGGAAGCCTGCCGAGCCGGTGCGCAAGAAGGTAAAGCCGGAAAAGCCTGCCGAGCCTGTCCGTAAGAAGGTCAAGCACGACAAGCTCGCAAAGGCACCGAAGGTGACAGAAGTTCATGAGACGGAGAGATCAGATGAACCTAAGACTTCTGAACCGAAAGAGAACAAGTCACCGCTCCTGTCAAAGATAATCGTCGGTATCCTTATAGCCCTGCTCGGAGCAGGTGCAATTGCCATAACGGCGATCAATAACCATGAGGACATAAGCAAGCTCCTGAGCATTATCAGAGGCGAGACACAGCCTGTAGAGACTTCTGCCACAGAGAATGAATATAAGATCGCGGCAAGCCTCGCAGTGCAGACTTCGGGTACTGCGGCAGAGACTGAGGCTACGACTCCTGCGCCTACACCCACGCCCATTGTGATCAAAGAAGATGCTCCTGACCTTACCGGACTTGTCATCGTCATAGATCCCGGTCATCAGGCAGAGACCGATGAGACTGAAGAGACATTGTTCCCGGGCGCTACCGTAGGCAAGCCCCGCTGTACCAGCGGAGCCGTCGGAGTGGATATCAATACCAAGGAGTATGAGGTCACGCTCGAGATAGCACTTGCCACAAAGGCATATCTTGAGGCTTGCGGTGCGAGTGTAATCCTTACGAGAGAGACAAACGATGTCAACCTGTCCAATCAGGAGCGCGCCGATATCGCGGTAGCTGCATCGCCGGACATATTCATAAGGATACATGCAGACAGCGTTCCCGATTCGGAAGTGTCAGGCGTAATAGCATATGTTCCGGATTCGGGCAATTACATCGAGACTGATAAGAAGCTCGCGGACAGCCTGGGCACCCTTGTGGCTGAAGCTCAGGGCATAGAGTATCTCGGTTGTTTCTCCACGAATGCTTATACCGGACTTAACTATTCAACATCGGTGAAGTCCGTGCAGCTCGTTGTCGGATTCCTGTCCAACAGTGAGGATGAGGCCAGACTCAATGATGATTCGAACACATATGAGATAGCTGCTGCGATCGCAGAATTCTGCGGGGAGCTTTAATAAATATTGTTTGATAATTTTGTATTTTATAGTAACCTAAATTGGTAAGGTCTTTGAGGAGGATATTAATATGTCAGCTGATTTTTCCGATGAACAGATGAGGCAATTTGCTAAGATGAGTTCCGTTGACGAAGTCGATGCGGCACTAGGTAATAAAGAGGCGATCAAGAGTGAGTTCCAGTCGATCAAGGAAGTTGAGAGACTTACAGCCATGGTCGAAGAACAGCAGACCCTTCTGCATGCAATGTGGCTGATGCTCCAGGAGCACAGTGCCACACATGAGGAATTCGATGAGTGCCTGAAGACAGCAGTCCTCCTGCGTAAGAGGAAGGACTTTAAGACTGAGAAGATCTGTCCCAACTGCGGCAAGCTCATGCAGAAGATGGAGAATCTCCTGTTCACATATAAGTGCTATTACTGCGGTACCGAAGATCTCGGCAACCCTTATAAGAAGTTTGACGGTATCGATCCCAATGTCGTATATGAGGATCTGAACGAGGCTGCTCAGGAAGCTGCGGCAGCTGAACCGGCTCCTGTTCAGGATATACCTGACGAAGAGGCAGAACTGCGTAATGCCCAGGAGATCTTAAGCAAGGAATACCAGCCCTACGATGTATCGCAGGACTTGAAATTCGACGAAGAGGACGTATAATTACAAATTACCTCTTCTAGAGGATCATCTAACACGGGGATGCACCGGTTTC
>JAEEGF011011719.1_pt1 | contig 19883 bp, 12 predicted proteins | sample 9134171 | NCBI WGS metagenome assembly JAEEGF01 (sample SAMN16246542, study PRJNA631951) | gut metagenome | biome: gut microbiome; feature: rumen; material: AP-attached | host: Bos | place: Iran: Karaj | collected 2018-10
TATCTTCCTCTATAATAGTCCATGTCCAGTTTCCGGGAGCTATAAAGGCAACACCGTTATTGAAGGTAACTGTAAAAATTCCGTTTCCTCCTACCATAGGATCCCCGCCAGGAGCCCAGGTGGCAGCTGGGGTATCTTCTGTCAGATTGGCTTTGATGTACACCTTCTCCCCGCTGTAAATCTCAGCATTATCAGCTAATGCAGTAGTATCTGTTGCCTGTCTGTATACCTGATAAGTAACGGTATTTGCAGCTCCTGTAGTTCTGATCGTACCCGGGGTCCAGGTAAGAGTCATGCCGCCGCTTGCACCGGGCAAAGTAACCTCATAGGTGTAGTTGCCGTTTGAATCAGCATTTGCGGACATAGCATTAAAGCTTCTCGGATTTCCGCCATTTTCAAATGAAATCTTTAACTGAGGCACCGGCGGAAACTGTGCTGTTGCTGTAAGGCTTATCTGGTCTGTTGATGGCGTGGAAGATTCCGTTATGTAAACAATTGCTGTAGTTCCTGTAAGAAGCGTATTGCCGTCTATTGCTTCTCCATTTTCATTGGTGATCACATAATCACCCGGAGTAAGCTTGTAGCCCGTAAATGTGTATCCATCTGCAGGCGTAACTGCAGGCAGGTCAAGGGTATACTTGAATTTTCCCGTAGCGCTATCGGTTCCTTCTATATAATCTACAGGATAAAGGGTCACATTTCCCGGAGCAGTGCTTCCTGTACCTGCACCCGTGCCAAGGTTCCTTGAAAGTGTCATGGCAGAATGCTTATAGGCTGCTTTGATGGTGATCTGAGGATCAGATTGTCCGATTATAATGTCTGAATTTACCGCTAACACAAACCGATCATCTTTTGTTGGTACCGTTAAATATTCGAATTCGCCTGATTCAAATTCTTTCATTCTGAATTCTATTGGGCTGTTCTCGTCGCGCTCCCATCCCACAAATATATATCCGTCATTTCCTGTTACAGTCGGAATATCATTGAAAACGTCACAGTAGAAGTAACTACCTTCACTGCCGTCTATAAATGAATACGTTTTTACTACAGATGAATTATTAGTTCCGCCGATCTTACCATTTGCTCCGGCATTATAAGTGGTCTTAACATTTATAGGTGTAAAATCATAGCGGGCACTAAAATATATATAAGTATTACTATTATATGCATTAACATCCATCGTGTAAGTGGTAGCACCGGCGTCGACAGTCGATGCACTTTCTGTTTCTCCTTGTTTTTTTAAGGTATAAACAGAATTCGCTACAACGTAATACGTAAATACACATCCCGATTTTTCTTCAGGTGCCGGAAGATCGATTGTGAAGACAAGAAGGTCTCCTTCACGAATTGCCGTAACTTCACCCTGACCGGTAGTTCCTGAAGCATTATTTGCATACCTTTCCATGTCCCAAGAATATGGAATCGTATAGGACGAAGTTGGGATATCGTCAATATCCGCAGTAAATGTCAGGCTATAGTTTGAAGCTACGCTTTGTGCATACTCATTAGATATTGTTAATACAGTATTTTGATCAAGATATCCGCCATTAACACTGTTAACCCTGATTGCCTCAGGCATACCTGTAGGCACTTTCCAACCCTTGAATTCTTTACTCGAGTCTGATACTTCTACTCCCGGTACAGTTAAGGAAAGTGTCCACTCGCCTGTGCTCTCGTCAAGCTGCGTAGTTGTATAGGTTTTATTTGCATTTGGATCTGTGGAGCCGTCCGAGCCGGCGTTAAAGTTTATTGGTAACTTAAGTATAGGTGAAGAAGTAATAACAAGTCCATTACCTATATCCCCTACCGGTACCAATACCGTATAAGCTTGTCCTTGAGACATTTCAGTGACTACATTACCACTATCAGTCTCTCTTACAATAACCTCATCATTTGCAAATTTAAGTACAGTGTCTACCAATCCACTTGTGTAGTCTGTTGGCAGATTACTGTCAAATTGATTGGAATTAGGAGTTGTAGTATAGTACTTTCCGTAATCTACGCCATTTTCAGTTACAATTTCAGAAACATGGAAAGAATCTGTCGAGCCACCATTTACACCATCTCTTTTATAAAGTGAGGTAGCTAAATCATCATCAGCCCTTGGCTCAATAGTTGCTTCCAATGATGCATTAGCAAATTTATTAGTGGCGATCAAAATAGTCTGATCCTCTACCCCTGTGCCAAGATCTATCACCTGGTCAAATAAATATCCGGTCTGAGAACTTGGCACGCTAAAGCTATTAGCTATTAGTGAATTATAACTGGAAGAACTACTAGGATCTGAAGTATAAAAAATTGGTATCTTCTTTAAATCTGCTGCCGGAATTGTAAACCTGTAATATCCGGCAGTATTTGAACCCTGAATTATCTCAGGAGATTCAGGCCTCGCCATGGTAATTACTTTAGAGGTGTAATCTGTGCCGGAGTAATAGTAAGCATTATTATTACTATTTAGGAATTTATAGTTTACATTTAACGTAAGTGTCTCATTGGTATTCCCTGTTGATTCGTAGTCTGCTATAAAAGATATGGCACTAAAACTTGTATATGCAGCGCTGGCAAACCTATCGTCAAATTGAATTGACACTCTAGAGGCTTCATCTAAATAAACATATTCCGGATTCGAGGATTGCATCGCAATGTGAAAATAAAACTCCGTACTTTCATCCTCGTATTCTTGAACGTTAGTAGCTACCTTCCATCCCTTAAAATCAAATCCAGGTTTGTCTACAACGGTAGGAACAGGAATTTCCAATTTCCAATACCCGCCATCATAAACTGCAGTTTGATTTGCTAAGTTAGTGCTTCCTGAGGTAATGGTACCACCATCACCAACATCAAATGTAGCCGCCAAATCAACTTTTCCAACAGGATTAAAGACCAAATTCTCATTATTATATATATCATTAAAAAATCTGTCGCCATCTTTAAATATAGGAATATAGATAGGATAGCTTTGACCATTTATAAACAGAGTATCTCCATGTTGTTCCATATCCGCCGGTCCGCTATGAACCGCTCCATTTTGCGTAATATCAAGTTTCCAACCAACTAATTCAGAAACTAGTCTATCTGCGCTAATTTTCGAGAAGCTCGCCGTACTCGGGACGGTCCAGTTATATTTTACATATCTAGTGTGATACTGACCTATAACAAACTCATTAGGTTTCGGCAAATACATTTGATTTTCGTCAAGCGGGCTATTATCCCCTCGGTTCATCATCTTGATATCTTTTAATAGCATCACGTCGTTCTCATCAAAAATAAGTGTCATATCCAACACTTCAGATCCTGCGGAAAAATTCTCTTTATTTACGTTTTCTATTGACATCGAATCACTAACTATTAGCTCACCAAGATCGGTTGAAATTTGGTTAGATGGTATAATTACATCAAATTTGTTAATAAGATACAGTTTCCCATCCTTAGAAGCAAAAACATGATCTTTTATTGAATCAAAATCAATGCCAAAAGTATATGTATTCTCATCTTCACTAATAAGGTTTCCGTTTATTATAATCGGTTCTGTCGCCGCAACCTCGCTATATCTGGTATAGTCACCATAGTATATGGTAAATCGCGGAGTTACATCCGCTGCCTTTACCTTCATCTTCGGCACCGTTAGATTCGCCATCACAACAGCAAAAACAAGCACTACAGATAGTGCCTTTACTGCTGCGTTTCTTTTTTCTCCTGCTCTTTTGTAGATGCCTGCAAGCATCTTAAGCCTTTCTAACATTTTAATCCCTTTATCTTTCATAAATGAAGCCTCCTTACGGCTAAAAAGTCTACAACAATCCACTTTTTATTATATTCATCATTTTGGTATTTAAAACAAATATTTGGTAAAAGGCAGATTTGTTTTGTAAAAGGAACCAAATTTTTACATAATTTCGCAAGATCGACAGATTTTTAAGCATTTTGTAACCGTTGTGTGACCGAATAACCAAAAGGGACATAATGATTCATCTTGCTAAAATCACGATAATATATTAATATAATCATACATTGATGGTGTGTTATGACACATCTTGGGCTGGTCGAAAGACCCGGGTTCACCATCGGCGGGTAAGACACCCGCCATTTTTTTGGGAGGGGTATGAAAGAATTATCTTAAACCAATAAGTATAAAAGAAATATGATTCGAATGGCCAAAAGGGATCTTTGGGGCAAAAAAACGCCTGGTTAAATACCCGGCGCCAATATAAATAATCATTCGTCATAAACCAAATTTTCCTCTAACTCCCATGGGCCATGGTAAATAGGGGTTATTGGTTTGTTCTGAAAAAACCATTTGTCATATTCCTTCGTCTGACGCTTGCCAATGTAAACAAGAGTACCCTCCGGTTCCTCCAGATCATCATAGGCAATAATCATGTATCTGTTCATGATATGCTTAAGCTGCTCAGGAGTAGCTTTCATACCAACTTTAAGGTCTTTTAACTCGTAATAACCATTCTCCATACATAATCCTCCCATAGTAGGACCTTCCTCCTTTCGATTTTATCATACTTTAGCGTAATTTGGAATATATCCCTTATGGCAAAAAGGACGGAAGCCATTAGTGATCTGCTCTTTTCATACTAATTGATTTTTCTAAAAGTGTAAGTACCGTCTCGCAAAAAACTGATTTCTGTTCGTTCTGAGACGTTATACGTGTAACCATCGCCATCTATGGTCCAGGTTCCTTCTTTCAGAAGATACTCTCTATCCTCTGTCAGATCCTCATATGTTCCGGAGGTTGCTATGGCCTCTCTGCTTTCAAAAACTACTCCATTTCCCGCAAGCTCCGTATAAGAGTCCGGCCCTGCTTTAAAATCAAGTGTTTCTCCTCCAAAGAAAAACAATATATAATCGGAATGGCCGTTTAACTTGCACTCCCATCCGGAAGGAAGTTCAGGGATCATCCATACTCTTGTCATGCCACTTGCAAGCGAATCTGTATCATTAATACCGGTGACACTATATGTAAAGTTTCCTCCGGTTCTTGATGTCGGTCTTACGTTTACCGGATTCTGATTCGCATTTCCGTACCTTACTTTAAGTACAGGTGCTGTGGTGTAAACGGCATCAAAAGTCAGGTGCGAGATCAATTCTCCGTCACCTTCGTATAAAGATGACCTTAAATAAAGATCAACATTGTCGCGACTAAACACAGTGTCCTCATTTACTTCGGTTTCATCTGTTCCTTCAACCATAATAATATTGCCGGCATATCTTTGATCCCAGTGTAATTTATATCCAACAAAATCCTTATCTGAAGTTTCATCTATCTGCAGCTCCGGAAATGTGACGCTTACTTTGGGGCTAATGGTCTGAGAGTTACCATAGGTGATCTTTGCGCTCCTGCTGTAAACAGACTTTGAATCTGTCCCAATATAATCCGCAGGCAACGAACCATAGTTCCCCGGAGAATAAGTAAATTTTGTATTAACTATAGGCATACTTGAAGAAAAATGAATGCCGACTCCTTCTGTCGGATTCGAATACTGCGCCACATTTTTTGAAAAATATACAAATATTTCTTTTCCACTTTCGATAAGGCTTCCTTGAAACCAGTCAGGAAGAGGATTTCCCTCATCATCTGCAAGTTTAATGTGAAAACTGTTTCCATTATAATCAGGATTCCATCCCAGCATCATATAGTTGCCTTCGGGTGTCACGTCAGGTAATGTGATCTTAGCCCGCAAAAAATTGCTTCCATCAGAAACCGCCGTAAACTCTGTCTGAGCCTGACCCGGTAATGTCCCCGAGAAAACGCTATAATTTATTTTAATATTTGCCTCATATACAGGTGTAAAGGTTATCTTCGAACCAAACTCAGCTTTTCTTGCCAGGTCCTTCACGGGAATTATTACAATATAACTTCCACCGTTATCAATCGAATCATAGCTGTAAAATTCCTGCGTATTATCTACGCGGATCTTAACTCCGCTAAAGAACCCTTCCGGCTTATCTAACATCCATTTACCCGTAAATGTCAGCGCTCCTGCGACGTCTGCCGGCACCGGAGAACCCGAAAGGCTGATATGATATCCTATTGCAGGGTCTCCCATCGAATAACCGTATGGGTTGAGAATCGGAGCAAAATCTGAGACGCCCACAAGTTCAAAATTAATGTTAATGCTTGTATATTCAGGCGTAAGAGTTACTGAATAACTGTCTGAACCCTCAAATACCTCTTTTTTAATAACAATGTCGGCATCTTCTCTGATTAGATAAGTGTTGCTGTTTGCACCGCTTCCTACTATATTTGCGTCAGAGCAGGAATACGCGTAAACTACACTGGAATTATCTGAAGAAAAAATAAGATTCTGTGTGTGATAATAGCGAAGTTCGAAAACATAGTTGCCGTTTTCATCAACTGTTGTGGAAGTTAACGTGCTTGATGTATGCATATTGTTTTGATAATAACTCGAAACATTTCCACCATAATCAAAATTGATCACAAGTGTCTTCTCTTCTGCTGCCTTAGCGCCGTGGCTTGCCAGCAGACCGCAAAGCACCAGCATGATAAACATTGTAATCATACTCTTCTTAGCTAAATCCTTAATACTACCGATATAGTTCTCTTGCATAGATTACCTCCCACATATGCAGCAAAACCTATCCCCAGTATTTATATTAACATATTTCTGGTGTGTTGTGAACTTCTTCTCCCAAATGTCACCAAAAGGTTACGAATAAACATATGTACCAGGTACCTATGTCATTTTTTTACACATGTACCTGGTACATATGTCATGACACACGTACTTGGTACATATGCTTTTAGTCAAACAAATCTGAATATCTTCTTCTCTGCCACAGTAGCAGATCCTTTACCATGTTTTTGACTTCAGGGGCATAGCCGCCGATACCACTTAAAACCTCATCCACATCTTTTTCATTCCAGGAAAATGAAATATTTGATCCGTAGAGTTTTTCTGCTATATCCAGCTGCTCTTCAAAACTGCTGCAGACGGTCTTGGCTTTTACCTTCGCACTTTCGTCGTAAACATTACACCCAAGCGGATAATCAAGGGTGGTGTCTGAAAGTAAAGCTCCCCCATGATCATAAAACGGGCATAATCGGTATTCCCTGGAGCCATCCCAAAGGACTGAAATATTATGTGTATGCCTATCCTCATTAAGAAAAATGGCATCAATAGCAAACATTTTACTTATGTATGTGCCAAATCCTTTTATACCTGTTACATTTTCAACCTGTTCCACCAGAAAGCGAACACGTTCTGTATGATCTGCAATTGAGTAGATCCCGGCATTAAGTCCTTTTCCAAAAATATTCATAAACAATCTTTCAAGAGTGATAACCTGCCAGCCATTTTTAAAATCATAGCTCTTACATCCGTTAAACACAGTGCTTTTATATTTTATGTTCTCATACTCATAGGTCACATATTCATTTTCAGCAAGGGAACTTCTTTTAAGCAGCTCGCTTACAACGCATTCGGCAAGACCCTCGTATCCTATGTAATCAGCCTTATACCAGATGCCGCCTGCTTCCCATTTAAGCTGATTGCCTTTAGAAGATCTTCTTCCATCATCCATAAGGTCTTTTTCAAACAATTCTACCATACCTTAAGCCTCACCATCTTTCCACTTTGAGCCAAAATCTGTCTTCAGCCATCCTGCCTTCGGTTTTTGATATTATAAGCATCGGATCGTAAAAAGGAATATTAAGTCTTTCAAGCTCGAGCTTCATTTTGTCTCTTCCCCTCGGGAAGCATCTTGATTCTAGGAATTCCTCATACTCATCAAAAGTTGGCTCGGTGTTTTTCCCGAAAGCCCTGAGCATGAGGTTGTCTGTATAGTTTATAATCTTTACTTTTCGGATTGTTTCATCCACATCTATAACCGTACAGATTATATCTTCGTACATATATATAAGCCTCGTCCTGAGCTCATTTGCAGGAATCTCTATTTTTTCTGCGAGCGTGGCGTCTCTGATAATAAGCGCACATAAAGCGGCCACAGGGCCTGAGACAGCCTTGTCGCCCGCTTCCCAGCGCTCTACTGTAGGCTTCGAAACACCGATCATCTCGGCAAAATCTTTTTGTGAAAGCGAAAGGATTTTTCTTGCTTCTTTTATTATTTCCCCTTTTACCTCTTTCGGAACAGAGTACTTCGCATGCGTTTCCATATTCATTCTTTGTCACCTCTTTTAACGGCAAATACCCTATCAGCAAACTCTTTTCTACCTTTAGTGTAAAGCAACAAAAACGTTTAGTCAAGAAAAACCATCAAAATGATGGTTGTTTTTTAATTTTTACTATCATTTTAATGGTTTGAGTTTTACATATGTACCAGGTACGTCTGTCATTACGAAAGAGCAAAAAAATAAAAAAGGAACAGTCCTCTTTGGACAAAAAAAAGAGCACCCGGTTTTCATACCAAGTGCTCTTTCAGGCTGTCTTTTATAAATCTGTGAATAGACAAATCTACATCACATCAAGTTCTTCTCCGCCATTGCTGTTTTTGCTATCTTCCAGCAACTCATCAAATTCTTTGGTATTAAGATTAAGCTTAGCCGCAGCTTCTTCCTTGGTATATCTACCTTCAGAATATGCTTCAAGAATAAAGGCTTTCTTAGCAAGTTCATAACCACGCTTCTCGGCCTTCCTCTCAGCCTTCTCTATCCTATCTGATGGTAATTCCAAAATTCTTCCTCTCATATCTGCTTCCAACCTCCTTTTTACATCCTCTGATTTGACAATATGATTTGTTACATCTTCAATAAGATTAAGTATATTTTCGCAAAGACGTTTTTCGTCTTCTCCCGTGCTGTTCCACAACCTTTCCACAAGGTCTTTCATATCATCTGCCAGTTCCTGCAGTTTTTCTTTATCCGCAGAAGTTGGCATTGATTTTTCATACCTAAGTATGTAATATGGCAGAAACAATAGCAGATCTTCCTTGAAGATATCATCTTTTGATTTCTTTTACCATATTTTTCATGTTGTTCTGTCCCTAGTCGCCTTATTGGTGTTTTAGGATCATAATTAGTCCCGAATGCCTCATTTACCACAGGAATAAGCAACTGTGGCATCTTATGACAGATGGTTTTAAAAACGTCGTCAAACACGCTTACTTTCTGTCCTTTTTCAATTGTGTCGTTCAATTCTAGCTCCCTTCCATTGTAACATATTTTTTCTTAACTTGGAATAAATCCCTTCCTGAACCGGTGAATATAGAATTCACAGATTTAAAAGACAGGTGGTATTGTATCATCAGCCGAGATAAAAATCAAGCACAAAAAAAAGACGGTGCCAAACGGTGGCACCGTCCTTTCGAGGATTATATTAAGGTAGGAGGACAAAAGTCGTTTTAAGGTATCTTTGTAAATCTTACTGAAGATGTGGTTGGTCCGTAAATTCTAGCTGTTGAACCAGAATCAACATGATATTTAAATCCGTCTCCGCCAACCTCCCAGTTGCCTGCTGCCAGGTAAGCCTCATAATAGTTAAGATCATAGTCACCGGTTCCATTTATAAGGCCTTTGCCATAGATTGAAGACCAGAAAACTGTCGTATCTTCGGTAATGTTTGCTTCTAATGTGATGGTGCTGCCACCCAGTATTTCGCCGGTTACATTTATCAAGCTAAATGTTGCATTTGTGGTACCTGATTGTACTGTGAGATGATCATTATTGAGCACATTGCTCCAGTAGCGAATGTAATCATCACTTGAGGAATACATTTCAACCTGATATCTGTAGTAACCGTCTTGAGGAACAACAGAAGTCGCTGTAAAGGTTCTTTCAATATTAAACGTAGGGTTTTCACCTGCGAAAACAATAGTAAGCTTCGGAGCAACTATTTCTTCATACTGAGCTGTAAAAGTTAAGTTTAAGTTGAGTCCCTCTAAACTGCTTTCAGCTATACTAAAACGGAAAATACGCGGTTCGTTAACGCTTTCTATATTAATTATATCACCATTTGCCCAGTTAACAGGTCCGTCGTATCCAAATTCCTTAACAAGATTGATTCCTGACGGAATGCCAGATACTTTATATCCTGTGAGGTTCCATCCCTCCTGAGATGTAAAATATGGTAACTCTGCCTCTGCGCTAACATAGTCTGTATCATTCTCATAATCTATTCCGTTAATATAATACGCGCTGCTGGCAGGAGCCTGAGTGCTTCCGCCGTGCTGTCCAAGATTGATTGAATATGCTCCGCCTATATGTGTGTAATCAGCCTTTAAAGTAAGGGTATAATTTACTGCTCCCGAAGATGTCGCAAAAGTGTCATATACCTTAACCATAATACCGTCATCAGTGCTTACCACAACTCCACTTTGAGCAGGTCCTTCAAATGTCCATCTATTAAAATAGTAGCCATCTTCTGCATCAACCTCAGGAAGATTTATCGGAACCTGCCAGTAAGGCGTGTTCGTATTTGGGTCGGCTCCGGTTGTTTCAATATAGAAGGAAGATTCAAAAGAATCATCTTCTGATCCATCTAAAATTTCGCCGTGTCCGTCGGTATCAAAATGAACAGGAAGTGAAATGTACCGGTTATCCTGTGCACTCATTCTGAATGCATAACTACCAAGATTTTGATTAAAAAGCTCATTTATCGAATTATTTGAAACCTTAAAGGTATATGTATGATTTCCGCTAAGAGTTGCATTTGTAACAACATCATTTTCTTCATCATATATGGTAACCACAGAAGGTCCGCTGTAAGTCCATCCATCTGTATATACCATACCGGTCTTGGTAGGTTCAGGCATAGTAACATCGTAAAATGCGTAAACAACGCCATTACTCTCAGTCTTAACCATGCTTATTGGAAATGATGAAGATCCTATGCGTGCACCGGTCTCATCAGCAAGCACCATATTTGCATCGATAAAACTATAATAGAGATGAAGTGTTACTTCATTTCCACTTTCAATTGAAACAGCAAATCCATCGTTACCAAGTACAGGCGCCATAGTCTGAGGATCACTCCAGTCTATCTCGCTTGTTGAATAAGTAATCCCCTGGAGCCATTTGCTCGTGCCGTTATCATTATAAAATGGATATTTACCAAGGAAAAGAGATGCATCTAATCGTCCTGTTGACTCGTCGTATACCAACTCATCATCAAAAGTACCCACCGGAAGATCCTGCTCTCCGTTTCCTCCCTGATATCCGTTTGCATGTATTATAAAATGTGCTGTAACATTTGTTGCCGCCTTTACCTTCAAATTCGGTACAAATATCCCGCCTAGTACCAGCGCGATTATAAGCACCGGACTTAAAACCTTCCACAATTTTTTTGTTTCGTTTCTTCCGAAAGAATTCATCTCTTACCTCCGAAATAAAAAATCACCAGTTACAACTTTCCTTGGTAAGATTATAGCACATAGTCACCGGTAACCAAAGCAGGTTACAAAAAAGATACAGAATCATGTTTTGTGAACAAATCCTGTATCTTTCGTGTCTGATTTAAACGTATTAAATTATTCCACCTCGTACACTCTGGCCTCGTATGGCTGCAGGGTTCGCGTGGTATGAGATTTATAATTACATATAACTAGTTTTCCTTTTTTACCTACCATCGACATCGGCAGCCGAAACTTAACTTCATGATCTGCGAAGGAGCAGACAACAAGGAGACGCTTGCCATAAAGCTCTCTTTCATACATATATACGTAATTATCGGCTCTAAAGTACTCCTTATAGCTCCCCCAAAGCGCCACTTCGCTATTTTTCCTGTAAGCAAGGCATTTGCGGTAAAAGTTAAGGATGCTAAGGGGGTCCTTTTCTTCGTCTGCCACGTTGATCTTTTTGTAATTAGGATTTACGTAAAACCAGGGCTCGCCCTTTGTAAAGCCCGCATTTTCGGAAGAGTCCCACTGCACAGGGGTACGGGAGGAGTCGCGGCTTGAAAGGTAGATGCGCGCCATTCTCTTCCAGAGAGGGTCGTCCTTGTGGAAACGTTCAAAATTGGTCTTTGAGGAAACATCGTTGTACTGGTCTATGGACTTTAGGCGGATGTTTGTCATACCGATTTCCTGGCCCTGATAGATAAAAGGTGTCCCTTGCTGGAAAAGGTAGCTTACTGCCAGCATGGTTCCGCTTTCTCTGTGATATTTTTTATCATCACCGTAACGGCTTATTATACGGGGGTGATCGTGATTTTCAAGGTACAGGGTGTTCCATGCTTTGCCCGCAAGCTCGTATTGCCACTTTGAAAAAGCCTTCTTTAATTTACGCAGATTAAAAGGCTCATGCATGTACTCTGTATAAAAACAGTCTGCCATCATGTGGTCGAAATTGAACATAAGGTCAAGCTTTTTCCCGGTTCCCGCCATATATGAAAGGGCGGTCTTGGTGGTAGTCATAGGGCCTTCGCCAAGAAGGAAGCAGTCGTATTCTTCCGCTACGCGCCTGAATTCATAAAGGTACTCCTGAATATGGGGGCCGTCTTTATAATATGGCATACCGTTTGCCATAGGGATAAAAGGCAGGCCGTTTGGAAGCCCTTCTTTCTTACTGATAAAGTTTATTACGTCTTCCCTGAAGCCGTCTACTCCCATATCGAGCCAGAAGCGCATAATTGACTTGACTTCTTCCCTGACCTTCGGGTTATCCATGTTAAGGTCAGGCTGTTTCCTTGAGAAAAGATGAAGATAGTACTGGCCCCGCTCAGGTACGTACTCCCAGGCCTTGCCCTCAAAGAGGCTGTCCCAGTTGTTTGGAAGCTTATCTTTTTTGGGGTCTTTCCAGATATAATAGTCTGAGTAAGGGTTATCTTTGCTTTTCTTGCTTTCAAGAAACCAGGGGTGCTCGTCTGAAGTGTGGTTTATCACAAGGTCCATTATGACCTTAAGGCCAAGCTCGTGGGCCTTTGCCAGCACACGTTTAAAATCATCAAGGGTGCCGTAATCCGGGTGTATATTTTTATAATCCGATATGTCGTAACCGTAGTCCGCATTTGGCGAAGGGTAAAGGGGTGAAAACCAGATGCCGTCTACCCCAAGGCTCTTTACGTATGGAAGCTTTTCGTACACGCCCTCAAGGTCGCCTATACCGTCGCCGTTGCCATCATAAAAACTCCTTATCCATATCTGGTAAAATGCCATTTTCTTATACCAGTCGCTCATATATATCGCCTCTATTCATCATCGTTAATGTGGAAGAAATGTGCGAGTTTGTCGATCTCGTAGAATATTTCATCCTTATATTCTTTAAGTTCACCCGCTATATCGTCGCGGTATTCTTTAAGGCCGTCTGTTATGTCGCCTGTTCGTTCTCGAATTTCATAAATGAAGTCGTCTGTGTACTCCTTAAGTTTTCCTGCCACTTTGTGGCGTTTTGTTTTATAAATGCCTGCTGCCTTGTTATCTATAACTTCCGCGTAGCGCCTGTAGGCTTCTCTTACGGAAGTTTCCCAGGAAATGTAGATCTCATCTTCCGCGTGCTGCCCTGCATTTTCCATTTTTTCGGGATTTGCCACAAGTTCCTTTAATAAAGCATACATGCTGTCAGAATTTTCTTTGATGAGAAATCCGTTCCTGCCGTCTGTAATCCCTTCAGCGGCACAGCTTCCTTCAATAAGAACGCTTGCAAGCCCGCAGGCAGCCGCCTCTCTTACCACAATGCCGTTGGTATCGTAAGTAGATGGGAAAAGGAAAAGATTGGCTCTGGAATTCCAGGCACGAAGGTCTTCTCTTTCATGCACTGGCCCTGTAAATATCACTTTGCTGCCGGCGCCGGACTTATTTAACAGCCCGAGGCTTTCAGCCTTTTCTTTAAGTTCCTCTTCATCAGGCCCGCTTCCCACAAATACCATGCGAAAATCGGTCCCATCTGCATTTAGCTTTGCAAGGGCGTCAAGTATAAGCGGAAGGCCCTTGTACTTTATAATGCGGCCCACAAAAAGAAATACAGGAACGCCCGCAGGAAGATCATATCCACCTGTCACTCTCATTACGTCCTCATTATCCACTTTTCCTTTGGGGAAATCCACGCCGTTACTTACTACTCTGTAGTCACCTTCAAAGCCAAGGGAGCGAAGATTTTCTCCTGCGCCGCGACTTACTGTCCATACCTCATCGCAGGCTTCAATATTTGAAACAAGCGCACGAATTGTCTCTTTTCTTACAAACTCAGTCTTTACAGCCTTTGCTATGTCCACATCAAATTTGGTGTGGTATGTAAAGATAATAGGGGCCTCGGTGCGGGTGCGAAGCATTCTTGCAAGCACGGTTGAAGACACAGGGCAATGGGAATGGATGATATTCGGGTTAAAATCAGCCATTTCCTTAAGCTCGCTTATAACAAAGGGATTGCCCGCGCGGTACCCCTTTACTATCTTTGTTGTATCAAAACTCATGTAAGGCACCACCTTATATGGGTACCCTGTATAGTCCGCCTCAGGGTAGCGGGGCGTTGCCACAAGAACATCTGCAAGGCCCTCTTTTTGCAATATCCCGGCGTAGTTTGTTACTACATTTGCAACTCCGTCGATAACAGGCGGAAAGGAATCGTTCATCAGAGCTACTTTCATGTCGGTTTCCTCCTTAATACAGTATAAATGTCGCATGGGGAAGGAGTTAGTACGACATTATACTATCACGCCGCCGCCAAGTACTTCATCGCCCAGGTAAAGCACTGCTGCCTGGCCTTTTGTTATAGCCCGTACAGGTTCATCAAAAACTATAGTGGCGGTGGTTCCGCTAAAAGTTACGGTGCAAGGCTGAGCCTTGTGTTTGTAGCGGATCTTTGCTTCGCACCTTACGGGCTCAGCAGGTACACACCCCGGTATATAGTTAACCTCTGCAATATGGACCTCATTTTTAAATAGTTCCTCATTAGACCCAAGTACAACTTCATTTGTCTCAGGTCTTATCTCAAGCACATAGTAAGGGTTTTCCGCCGCTATACCAAGGCCTTTTCGCTGGCCAATGGTGTAGTGGATGATGCCCTTATGCCGGCCTAACACTTTTCCTGAGGTATCTACAAAATTTCCTTCGGAATACTTTTTTCCGGTGTAATTCTCTATGACCTTTGCGTAGTCACCGTCAGGCACAAAGCAGATGTCCTGGCTGTCAGGTTTATTGGCATTTATAAAGCCGTGCTCTTCTGCTATCTTTCTAATCTCGCTTTTTTTCATGGCACCAAGCGGAAACTGAGTGTGGGCAAGTTCTTCCTGAGTCATGGAATAAAGCACATAGCTTTGATCTTTGCTCTCATCAAGGCCTTTAAGAAGCGCATATCTTTCGCCCCTCTTTTCAATGCGTGCGTAATGCCCCGTAACCACATAGTCGCAGGAAAGCTCTTCTGCCCGGTCTTTAAGCTTTGCAAATTTAAGATGCCTGTTACACTCTATACAAGGGTTTGGAGTAGCGCCGCATTCATAGCAGTTTACAAACTTTTTTATGACCTTGTCTTCAAACTCATCTTTAAAATTAAAAACATAGTACTTCATGCCAAGCGAAAAGGCCACGCCTCTCGCATCTTCTATATCATTTAAAGAACAGCAGGTTTTTCCGTCCTGACAGGCTGTTTCGTTATCATATAATTTCATGGTGCAGCCTATACACTCGTAGCCCGCCTCTTTCATAAGAAGAGCTGCCACCGAACTGTCAACACCGCCGCTCATAGCTATAAGAGCTTTGCTCATACAAATTCCTCCAAAAAGAAGGAGACTTGTCAGTCTCCCTCTACGATTCCTAATATGATTATACCGATAAGAACCAGTCCGATAAAGAAGTACTGCTTCTTAGTAAGCTTTTCTTTAAGGAAGATCCTTGAAAGGATAACTGAAAATACGCAGACCGATGAAATAATAGGAGCTGCTATAGTGCCGTTGCCACTCATGGCAAATACGTATGTAAACTGACCAGCAGTCTCGCAAAGAGCTGCGATGCCCTTATCGCGCTGCTTTGGAAGATCAAACTTAACGCCATTTACAAGCATAAACACAAGAAGAATTATGGCAACCGCAAAGAAAGTAAGCTCGTAAGAAACATTTGCCACTTCTTCTATGGTCTCTTCCGTAATATGTACAAGAGGCGAAGACTCTACCTCATCAAGATAAAAGATATCAAGGAAGCTTCCGAGAGCATCGATTATAGCGTAGCAAAACGGCATGGCAAAAGCTACGATAGCCATTGTCTTTCCAAGCTTTTTGCTTCTTTTGGTCTCGCCTGTATTTTCAAGGTAACCAACGCCAAGTATACCGATAAGGATAATGATTATACCGGCAATTGACGGGCCTGCGATAGCATTGCCAAGGAAGATCACGCTAAGAAGTGCCGCAATAGCACCTGAAGTATTTTCAATAGGGTCTGAGATCGACTCTTCAATAAATCTCATACCGAAGAATGAAAGCGCCATTGAAAGAATATAACAAAGGGAAACCGGGAAATACTTTATAAGGTTAACAGGATCGTAACCAAGGTCCGGCTTGAAAATAAGGGTAGCGATGGCGTGTACTCCCATAACAAAACCTACGCATACCGCTATCTTAAGGTGGGCATACTTTTCGTCAGGTCTTGCTCCCTTTTTATAAAAAAGCTCTGCAAGTGACCAGAATGCTGTCGTTGCAAGGGTAAATAATAACCACATTTTTAATGATTCCTCTCTTCTTATTTTATAAATCAGCCGAGGAAATTATATCATGCACCCCCCCGCCGTTTCAACCTAAATGTTACATATGTACCTGGTACATATGTAATTAAGCTAAAACTTTCGCTATCTCTTTTACAAGTTCGTTTACATCGATAGGTTTTGCCACATGACCGTTCATGCCTGCTGCAAATGCTGCCTGTCTGTCCTCTTCAAAGGCGTTTGCAGTCATGGCAATGATAGGGATGCGGTTGGTCTTAAAGCCCTCTGTGTCTCTTATGGCCTTTGTAGCCTCGTATCCGTTCATATACGGCATCTGCACATCCATAAGGATAAAGTCGTATTTGGCAGGGGTGTCAAGGAATCTTTCAACGCATAGCCTGCCGTCTTCTACTCTTTCAACCTCAAAGCCAAGATCTGTAAGCACCTCATTTGCTATTTCAGCGTTTATGTCGTTATCTTCAGCAAGAAGTACCGTCTTTCCTTTAAACTTTTCTTTATCCACTTCAACCGATATTAAAAGGTCAAGATCTGCCTTATCTGCTATCCTGTGGGGCAGGATTATGGTAAATGTGGTGCCCTCGCCCTTTTTGCTCTCAACGGTCACAGTTCCGCCAAGGAAATCCACCAGTCTTTTAACGATTGCCATACCAAGACCTGTTCCTTCGATCTTGCCCGTATTTACGCCTCGTTCTCTTGTAAATTCGTTAAAGAGATCGGGAAGAAATTCTTCATCCATACCTATACCATTATCGCAAATAACAGTCTTTATATTAGCATAGCCTTCCTTGTCGCTAGGGATCTCTGTGGTATCCATCCTGACGACTCCGCCCTGTTCCGTATATTTATATGCATTTGAAAGAACGTTCATGAAGATCTCTCTTGTCTTGCTTATATCAAGGTAAATATACTTATGGTAGCAATGGATCGTTCTATAAAAAGTAATGTTTTTTCGCTGCATCATCTCATTAAAGAGCGAATAAAGAGAATCGCTAAGCTGCTCTGTGCTGACGGCGGTCTCATTTAAGGTAATGGTACCTTTTTCTATCCTTGCCATTTCAAGTACATTATTTATTATGGAAAGCAAAACGCCGCTGGATTCCTTGATCTTTTTTAAATATTCTTTGCGAAGTACCGGGTCTTCCTGATTTTTTTCAAGAAGGTCGCGGAAGCCCATAATAGCATTCATAGGCGTCCTGATATCGTGGGACATATTAAAAAGGAACGAGGTTTTCGCGTAGCTTGCCGCCTCTGCTTCCTTTGCGGCTTTACGCTCACGGCTTGCCGCGAGTATACTTTGTGTAAGAAGCATAATGATGATCAAAAACACTATTCCTATAATGGTAAGCACTGTAACAAAATTATCGCGAAGAAAATCCCTGAAAGTAACTGTATTGTGCGCATAAGAGTGCTCTACAAGTGCTGTGTTTATTTCAGTGTCAGACAAAATAATTATGATCCTGCTCATTATGGAATAAAGCTCAAGGCTGCCGGATGAAATACCGAATGTAACGCCTATGGAAATACCCGTAGAAACCGCGGCAAGCCCCTCTTTGCTTAAGGTATCGTCAAGAAGGTTTTTAGTATAATTACTTACAAGTATACAGTCTGCCGTTTCATCAACTACAGAGTTAAGACACCCGTCGTAGTCTTCAAATACACGGAATTTCCAGGTCGGGAAATTGCTCTCGGCAGTAGACCTTGTATTAATATCATTATTCTTTATTGCCACATAATTACTGTTTGAAATAGAAAATGTCTTGATATTTTTTTCCTTTATGATAGCCATAAGTTCGGTTCTGCCTATTTCATCGGTTATAAGGATCCTGTTTTTTTCAGCATCATAGGAAGTAATACGCAGCGGAAATACCACATCCACCTCGCCTCTTTTTAAAGCTTCTATCATGTCATTGGTCGTATCGTAAGGTACAGGTTCAAACTCAACTTCGGCATTTTTAAAGCAGTTTTTTGCCATTCTCATAAAATCAACGATAAAGCCTTCAATCTCACCTGTTTTTTCATTAAGTGAGCAAAAAGGCACAGAAAGCCTGTCATACCCTATTTTTATTTTACCATGTTTATTAAGCCACTCTTTCTCTGCGTTTGGAAGATATCCTGTGGTAGCTGCGCCCGTCATGTATTTTTCGTCAAGTTTTTCGTTATAGTACCTGTCCTGTCTAAAGAGGGCCTCCATAGCGTGGTCAATGTCTTTCTTTAAGTCCGGCCTGTCTTTATTTATGGCAAAATAATAGTCAGATGTTCCAAGAACCGCTATCGGAACGCAGTTAACCATGTAGGAATTGAAAGAAGTAGAGCTTACAACAGCATCAAGCTCGCCGTTTTCCAGCATTTTAACCATTTCATCAACATGAAAGCTTTTCTCTACAAGCTCTGCATCTACACCATTTTTCTCTTCCCATTCAAGGAAAATATCTGTCTGTACCGTATCGGCCTCGATACCAACTTTTTTGCCGTTTAAGGTGCTGTAGTCTTCTTCGGAAATAGAGGTGTTATCTGATTTTATGAGTATAAAATACTCCTCTTTACCCATAGCACGGTCAGAAAAAAGCATTTTATCCATTCGGCTCGGAGTTTTATTTACATCGTTAAGAACATCGATCTCCCCGCGCTCAAGCATGTGAAAAAGATTTGTCCACGTTCCTTCAACGTACTCTATCTGCCAGCCGGAATACGCTGCTATCTTGCACTGATACTCATACGCATACCCGTCTCTTCTGCCGTTGATATCACTAAAGCTGAATATAGACTCAGTCCAGCCGACTTTTACCACTTTTTCTTTATTTTCTTTTGAATCTGTAGAAGTTGAATTTGCATAGACCACGCCCGGAAATGCAGACAGGCATATGATAAATGCCAGAACTGTACATATTATTTTACTTAATATACTTGAAGATCTGCTGTTTTTCACATTCAAACGTAACATAGAGCTCCCCTTTTTGTAAAAAAACGAAGGATTGAATTTTGTGTATTTGCCTCATGCAATACGTCATTTAACAGATAGATTCAATTTATTATATCATTATCCGTGAAATTAATCAAATACTTGCGTAATTATGTTGTTGTTATTTTACAAAAAAAGACCTCAGGCTTTTACCCAAGGTCTTTTAAGATTTTTGTATGAATTTAACTATCTAATCTCTCTGCTTACGAATTTAACAAAGGATTCCTTGCTAACATCGTCCTGCATAACCGCAACAAGTAAAAGCTCGCAGATAATACGTCTTTCATCTGCATCAACCTCTACTTTGTTTGAATTTGCAAGTAATGTAACGCAGTTGCCAAGCTGATCCAA
>JAEEGF011281534.1_pt1 | contig 19883 bp, 17 predicted proteins | sample 9134171 | NCBI WGS metagenome assembly JAEEGF01 (sample SAMN16246542, study PRJNA631951) | gut metagenome | biome: gut microbiome; feature: rumen; material: AP-attached | host: Bos | place: Iran: Karaj | collected 2018-10
TGAGGGCAGCCATGATGGTCTTATCGTTGCGGTTAATGATGGGGTAGAAGGCTTTGTTCCCGAAGATGTCTCTGGCAATCAGCGCCTTGAGGTTGGTGATAATCACATCGCGAGACTGGTTGATATAGTACCATCGCGGAGTGATGCCGTTGCGTGAAGCGAAGTCGGCAAATTCGGTCAGCATCTCGTCATCGCTGGGCGCGGTGGCCAGGAATTGCTGGTAATCGTCCAGCTTGTTGAGCGCTGTGCGGTGACGGTCGCAGTAGTTGAACGCATAGCGTTGCAGCAATCCCGCGTTGGCCGCCTCGATATAATACTCGGTTATTCCACTCGTGTCACGGGCAACGAAGATGTCGGGGACGATGCCTCCGCCGCCATACACCGTGCGGCCATACATCGTGGTGAACATCTGGTCCTTGTCAATCTTCATGCTGTCGCGGCTGTAGAGTTCTCCATTCAGATAGCGGTCAAAGAGTTCTTTCTCGTAGTCGAGCATGCCGGCCTTGTAATCCTTCTGGATGCAACGGCCACTGGGCGTGTAGTAGCGTGCAGTGGTCAAGCGCAGGGCGCTGCTGTCGGGAAGCGGGAACTCCTTCTGTACCAGTCCCTTGCCAAACGAGCGGCAGCCGACAATCAGTCCGCGGTCATTGTCCTGCAAGGCGCCCGCCATGATTTCGCTGGCGCTGGCGCTGAACTCATCGATGAGCACGGCCACCTCGGCGTCCTGGAAGGAACCGTTACCATCACTCCACACTTCGCTGTTGTCACGCTCATAGCGTCCGCGGGTGAACACGATGGGTTGATCGGCAGGCAGGAACTCATTCACCATCAGCACCGCCATTTCCATAAATCCGCCGCCATTGCCGCGCAGGTCAAGTATGTATCGCTCGGCTCCCTCTTCCCTGAGTGAAGCCATCGCGGTGATGAATTCATCGTAGGTGTGGCGCCCGAACTGGTTCACCTTGATATATCCTGTGATGTTATCGAGCAAGTAGTAGGCATCCACACTGTTGACGGGAATGTCGCCGCGTGTGATGGTGAACGTGAGCATTTTCTTGCTGTTCTGGCGCATGACGCCCAACTTGACCTTGCTGCCCTTGGCACCACGCAGGCGTTTCATCACGGCGCCGTTGGTGATGTTCTCGCCAGTGGCGGTAGAGTCGTCAATCATCACGATGCGGTCCCCGGCCATCAGGCCCACTTTTTCGCTGGGGCCACCAGGAATGACTTCTACCACGCCGATGGTGTCGTTCATGAGCACAAATGAGATGCCGATGCCGCTGAACGAGCCGTTCAAGTCATCGGTAGCGGCTTTCAGCTCCTCGGCGCTGAAGTAGCTCGTGTGCGGGTCTAAGTTGCTCAATATCTCGGGGATGCTCATCTCAATGAGGTCATGGAGATTGGTTGTGTCCACATAATCTTGGGCAATCAGATTCAGGATGGCATTGAGCTTGCGGTCGTTCTCAGCCACTTTATTGTTGCTCGGGAAATGGCTGCCAAAGAAGACGCCCACCACCACCGCCACTGCTAGGGCGAGGGGTAACCAGACGGGTTGAAGTGCAGACTTCTGTTTCATATCTGTGGACGTTTTAACTTCTAAGTTTTAACCATAATTCACTCAATAGTCCGCGACGCTTCTGCGAGATGGACTTGGGGTCTAGACTCTCGGTAATCGGGAACACGGCTTTATGCTTGTTCAGTGCCTTGAGGGCGGCTTGGACAGTCTTGTCGTTGCGGTTGAGAATGGGATAATAGGCCTGGCTACCAAATACATCCCTGGCAATCAACGCTTTGAGCTTGGTGACTATGCGGTCGCGTGACACGTTGATGTAATACCACCGCGGAGCGATGCCATTGGCCTGGGCATAGTCAGCAAACATGTCAATCAGGTTGTCATCGCTGGGTGCCATGCGCAGGAACTGCTTGTAGTCACTCATTTTGCTCAACGCATCGCGGTTGTTGTTGCAGTAGTCAAATGTGAAGCGCTGCAGCAATCCGGCATTGTCAACCTCGATGTAATAACCTGTCACGCCGCTCGTGTCGCGGGGCACAAAGATGTCTGGTACGATGCCTCCGCCGCCATAGACTGTGCGGCCGTGGGCGGTGGCAAACATCTTGCTCTTATCCACCTTGATGCTGTCGCGGTTGTCCATCTCTCCGCGCATAAAGCGTTCCACGAGTTCGTTGTCATATTCCTCGTTGGCTCCGCGCTTGAAATCCTTCTGGATGCAGCGGCCGCTGGGCGTATAATAGCGTGCAGTGGTCAAGCGGATGGCACTGCTGTCAGGCAGTACAAACTCCTTCTGAACCAGTCCCTTGCCAAACGAACGGCATCCAACAATCAGACCTCGGTCGTTGTCTTGCATGGCACCTGCAAAAATCTCACTGGCGCTGGCACTGAACTCGTCGATAAGCACTGCCACCTCGGCATCCTGGAATGAGCCGTTGCCGTCACTCCACACTTCACTGTCATCGCGCTTGTAGCGCCCCTTGGTGAACACGATGGGCTGGTCGGCAGGTAAGAACTCGTTGACCATGAGCACGGCCATCTCCATAAAACCGCCTCCGTTGCCTCGCAGGTCTATTATATATCGCTTGGCGCCTTCGTCTTCAAGGCTTGCCATGGCGGTAATGAATTCATCGTAGGTATGGCGTCCGAACTGGTTGATTTTAATATAGCCTGTGTTTTTGTCAATCATGTAGTAGGCGTCCACAGTGTTGACAGGAATGTCGCCACGTGTTACGGTGAACGTGAGCAATTTGCTTGTATTCTGGCGCTTGATGCCCAGTTTGACTTTACTGCCCTTGTTGCCACGCAGGCGTTTCATCACTTCACCATTACTCATTTTAGGACCTGTAGCCACCGAATCGTCAATCATGACGATTTTGTCGCCAGCCATGATGCCCACTTTCTCGCTTGGACCACCGGGTATGACTTCAACAACGCCGATGGTGTCATTTACCATGACGAACGAGATGCCGATGCCGCTGAACGATCCGTTCAGGTCATCGGTCGCAGCTTTCAGGTCTTCTACACTGAAATAACTTGTGTGTGGGTCCAGATTGCTCAGTATCTCGGGGATACTCATTTCGATGAGGTCCTTGAGATTGGTCGTATCAACATAGTCCTGAGCAATGAGGTTGAGGATGGCATTGAGTTTACGGTCGTTCTCGGCAACGGGTTTGTTGACGGTGAATCGGCTGCCGATAAAGATGCCCACCACCACCGCCAGAGCTATGGCGAGGGGTAACCAGATGGGTTGACGTGTGGACTTCTGCTTCATTGATTATAAAGAATTTACAAACTCCAAACTTCTTATTCCTGACTTCAGGCTAATTCTTTAGCCACTTCCTGATAATGGCTTTCGCTGTTATGGCTTGTGATTTCAACTAGTTCATACTCGTCTCCATGCTGCCACAGGTGGACTACTTCAATACCGGCACGGCATAGCAGATCCACACCGTCGTGCATACGGTAGTACTCACCGAACACCACGCGCCTGATGCCAGCTTGGATAATGAGCTTGCTGCATTCCATGCAGGGGGATGTGGTGACATAGAGCGTTGCTCCGTCGCTGCTGTTGTTGCTGCGTGCCACCTTAGTGATGGCGTTGGCTTCGGCGTGCAGGACGTAGGGTTTGGAGTGGTCAGCGTCTTCCTCGCACACATTCTCAAACCCTGACGGAGTACCGTTGTAACCGTCACTGATAATCATTTTGTCCTTGACGAGCAAGGCGCCTACCTGTCGGCGACGGCAATATGAGTTTTCGGCCCAGATCTGTGTCATGCGCAGGTACCTGGAGTCCAACAGCAACTGTTTTTTCTCACGAGCTTCCATTCATTTATAGTTTTAATCAGCAAAGATACTTATTTTTTAGGCTACAGATACATTTTATTATCGTTTTTCTTGTTTAAAAGAACAATTTTTTCATCTTTTTTCCGTCAAGGCTACAACACTGGCATGAAATGTGCTAAAAAGTGTAAGATTTAATCGTTTTTGGTTAAATCATTTAAACGGATACAACATTCTGTCGTTTTCTGCGTCTAATATAGATGACAAGAATAACGATTTGATTAAACATCATTAATGATAATAGATTGTATTATGAAAAAGCTTTTTTTGATGATGACCCTGCTGGCGGGTCTCCTGCTCGTGAGCAGCTGTGCCAGCAAGAAGGACTTGGAAGAGTGCAGACAGCGCAACCTGGGAATGCTCGAATCCTTTAAGGAGGTGAACCTCAACTATCAGGAAGCAAAGGAACAGTTGGCTGCAGCCAATGTGCGTGTCTCCTCGCTGGAGGAACAGCTTGCCGAGTCTAAGGCAGCCTATGAGCGCCTGCAGCAGTCACTTGACAAGAGCCTCGTCAATTCCAGTCAGAGCAATGTCTCAATTGAGAAACTCGTTGACCAGATCAATGAGAGCAATCAGTACATCCGCCACTTGACCGATCTCAAGACCAAGAGCGATTCTCTCAACATGGCGCTCACCAACAAACTCACGCGCTCACTCTCTAAGGAGGAACTCAAGGATGTTGATGTCCAGGTGCTGAAAGGCGTGGTCTATATCTCGCTGGCAGACAATATGCTCTACAAGAGCGGTTCATACGAAATCAACGACCGTGCCGCCGAGACGCTGTCCAAGATCGCAAAGATTATCAACGACTATGAGGATTATGATGTGCTCATCGAGGGTAATACCGACGACGTGCCCATACGCCGCGAGAATATCCGTAACAACTGGGACCTCTCTTGCTTGCGTGCATCATCGGTAGTACAAGCTCTGCAAAACAACTACGGTGTTAATCCCAAGCGCTTAACCGCTGGTGGTCGTGGTGAATACAATCCCGTGGCTTCCAACAACACGACCGTCGGGAAGCAGCGCAACCGCCGCACACAGATCATTATCACGCCTAAGCTTGAAGAGTTCCTTGAACTCATCGATGAGGCCCCTGAGGATTAATCCCGGTTACGTCTCACCTGTAGAATCAAGTTCTATAAAGGCATATAAAAAGCAAGTCCTTGACACCAAGTCAAGGGCTTGTTTTTAACTAATTAACCTTCTAATACCATTAACATAAACCTTAAACATTTAGATAAACTTGTTGTCACCTTAAGCATTGATGCAAGCATCAAAAGGCTTTCGGTTTGTCAAGTTTTTTGGAAAAACTACTTGTCTCACGACGCTCGTTTTCCCTCAATCTTAAAAACTAATACCATGAAAACCGTTGCAAATATAAAGCCATTTGCTTTTTACTACCTAATTTTTCATCAAAAAAATGCCTGTTTTTAACACAAATTAGCAAAAACTCCCAAAAATTCATCGAAATATCATAATAATTCATCGATTGATTGCGTTTTGAAATCAAATTTGAAAAACCAATTAAAGAAAGTCCGATTATTTTGGAATACGATTGATTTATGTTAATTAGCCAATTAAATCGTACGCAATTACTTGAAATGGATGTGCATACATTAATCACGTCGTTATAAGAATCCTTTTTTTCAGAAAAAGTTATTACTTTTGCAGTGCGTATCAGAGCCATTCCTTGTTTATTATTCAGCACCTAAATAAGAGAAAATTCTGATGTGTTTGTTTATAGGACAATTGATGTTGTCCAGTTGTTATTCATTAGTGCTGTGCCGTTTTAATATGAGTTCAAAAACATCTGGTTTAAAGAATATTACAAAGATTTGGGCAAATCAGGACTTCTTGATGCTCTTGATTTTTAATCTTTTATCTAATGCCACTGCCGTGGTGACATTTGAGGATGTGGGGTCAATACTCATGATTCTGTGTATCTCAGCACTATCGGCAACGATTGAATCCTGCATTTGCCGTCTTTTTAAAAATAAGAAGATACACAATATTGTCTTGTATTGCTTCATTGCGGCACATCTGTTTACAGCAATCATTGACTCTTTTCTTATAGTCAATTTTAATCTGATTTTTACGAAGAAAGTTGTTGGCATTATTGCTGAAACGACTCCAGAAGAAACCAAATCATTCCTTTCGACTTATTTGACTTTTTGGAATATCTTGCTCATTATCGGTGCTGTATTTGCCACGATATGGATTATTTCATGGCTTGCGCGCAAAATGGTTAACAATAAGCCAATTGCTGTGACATCTATGGTCTTGTCAATATTGGGAGCATCGGTTTATTTGTTTATGGTCTATAAACATGCCACAACGGGTGGGGGAGACCTGTCTGTGTCACAGCTCCATTCCTTCTCAAGATATGGATACTCTTTAGTGATATTTAAAAACGCTTATGAAAATATAAAGACTCTGCGGGATGTCAATGGTGCTGTGGTCGCCGAACGGCAAGAACAAGATGCGCCCACTGTTGTGGTTATTATTGGAGAGAGTTTCAGTATTTATCATTCGTCTCTTTATGGATACCCCAAACAGACCAATCCGCTGTTGTCTGAAAGGGTTAGTGATGGATCGATAGTTGTGTTTGATAATGTGGTTTCTATTAGCGACCATACTGGAGTGGTAATGTATTCTGTATATGAGGCAAATGGAAGCAGCGCTCCGTCAAGTAGTGATGTGCTGTTCCCCGTTTGTTTCAGAAAAGCAGGATATAAGACGGCGTTGCTTGATAACCAGTATTTTGTCGGAAATGGATTGACGTGGATTAATGACGAAAAGCTTTCTGATATCATGTTTGATTATCGCAACAAGGAGAGTGTGGGTTTGGATAACAATTTGATTAAGGAACTGCCAACGGTTTCTGAACCTCAATTGGTTGTGATTCATCTGATGGGACAGCATTATACTTATGAAATACGTTATCCTTCAGAATTCAAGCGCTTTTCTGCCTCAGATTATAGCGGCGACCTGACTGACGCGGAACGTGAGATTGTTGCGCATTATGACAATGCGACACTCTATAATGATTATGTCGTTGATAATGTCATCAAGAAATTCGAGGACAAGAATTGCATTTTAGTCTATTTCTCGGACCATGGAGAGGAAATATATGAGATTGACGATTTCATGGGCCACGGCAATGCTGCACAAAGACCAACCCTCAAGTATCAGATGAGAGTTCCTTTAATGGTATGGACATCTAAAGCGTATCAAACCCTCCATCCAGATGTTGTGCAAAGGCTAAAGGACGCAGAGCATAAGCCGATTTTTACTGACAACATTCCTCATTTCTTATTCGATGTTGCCGGAATCAAAACGGAGTATTTTGCGCCGGAATTGAGTTTTGTCAATGATAATTATAAGCCAGCGACAAGACGCGTTCTGGGCTCCATTGATTATGATAAATACAAGGAGGAATCAACCGTCAAAGCCAGATATTGATTATCGCATTAAGACTTGTCTTTCTTAGTATCGTTGGTGCTGAAGGCATTCCAGCCTTGGGCGCGGATTTCCATTTCCTGGTTGTCACGGGTCACCATGTAAGCACCTAAATCTGATTTTGTGATGTGGCCTATGAGGCGTGCGGTCTTCATGCGGGCCGCCTTTTCGTGGTCTGCCAGGGGAACAGTGAACAGCAGTTCGTAGTCCTCGCCGCCGTTCATGGCTGCTGTGACGAGGTTCATGTTCAATTCCTCGGCCATGAGAGCCGTCTGGTAGTCGATGGGAATGCGGTCTTCATACACGCGGCAGCCAACACCCGAGTCCTTGCAGATGTGCAACAGCTCGCTCGACAGGCCGTCGCTTACGTCCATCATTGCCGTGGGACGTATGCCCAGTTCCCTCAGTTCCTCAATTACGTCACGACGTGCCTCTGGCTTGAGTTGTCGCTCGATGATGTACTCCTTGCCCGAGAAATCAGGCTCGAAGTCCTTGTCCTTCACCTCGGCACTCACACGACGCTCACGTTCCAGCAGTTGCAGACCCATATAAGCCGCTCCCAGATTGCCACTCACGCAGATGAGGTCGGTATCCTTGGCTCCGGTGCGATAGACGATGTCTTCTTTGGCAGCCTCACCCAGACAGGTCACACTGATGATGAGCCCTGTGACCGATGCGCTCGTATCACCACCCACGAGGTCCACCCCGTAATGCTCACAGGCAATGCGCATGCCCTCGTATAGTTGCTCAATGTGTTCCAGCGTGAAGCGCTTGCTGATGCCTAACGATACGGTTACTTGGCGTGGCGTACCGTTCATGGCGTACACGTCGCTCAGGTTCACTACGATGGCCTTGTAGCCCAGATGCATCAGTGGCACATAGGTCAGGTCGAAGTGGATGCCTTCAAGCAACAAGTCGGTAGTAACCAGCGTTTCCCTGTCTTTGCCATAATTGATGACGGCACAGTCGTCGCCCACACCGCGGCGGGTGGACTCATTGCGCACAGGAAATGAACGGGTGAGGTGGTCGATAAGTCCGAATTCACCCAATGTCGATATTTCGGTTTCTTTCATATTCGTGAGTTGTCTGATAAACAAGTACCGCCCGGTCAGGGCGGTCTTGTTATGTGAAAATAGTGGCGTTAGCCCTTTGAGAAATGAAATCCAGTGGTTTACAATTCATCAAAACGATTGATGATTTCCTGTACCAGCATTGCCATGATGGGTTGGGCCGCAGCGGCAGCCTTTTGCACTTCCTCGTGGGAAGCCTCTTCAACGGCACCTTCTACACCCAGGTCGGTGATGATGGAGATACCGAACACCTCCATGTCGCCGTGGCGTGCCACAATGACCTCGGGGACAGTGCTCATACCCACGGCATCGCCACCAATGCGCCAGAAGTAGCGATACTCGGCAGGTGTCTCAAATGTGGGACCCTGTGTGCCCACATAAACGCCTTCCATCAGACGGATGCCTTTCTCTTTGGCAATATCGCGTGCCATCTGAATCAGGCGCGGGCTGTAGGCATCGACCATAGCCGGGAAACGCGGTCCTAACTCCTCGATGTTCTTGCCGTGCAGGGGATGCTCGGGGAACACATTGATGTGGTCGGTGATAATCATCAGGTCGCCCACCTTGAAGTTGGGATTCATGCCGCCCGATGCGTTGGATACGAAGACGGTCTTGATGCCGATTGCCTTCATCACACGAATGGGGAAGGTTACCTGTTGCATCGAGTAGCCCTCATAGTAGTGGAAACGGCCTTGCATAGCCATGATATACTTGTTACCGAGAGTGCCGAAGATTAGGCGACCCTTGTGGCCTTGCACTGTCGAAACGGGGAAGTTGGGAACCTCGCTATAGGGAATCTCGACTTCGATATTAATGTGGTCAACCACGGCACCCAGGCCTGTACCCAGGATGATGGCTGTCTTGGGCAACTTGCCGTTGACGCGTTGCTTAATGAATTCGCTGGTTTCTTGAATCATTTCCAGCAAGTTGTTTTCTTTTGCCATAATAGTCCTTTCTTCTATTGGTTGTCGTTGATTGTAGTTAGATTGCTTCCTTCTTCCTGCTTGTCAATCATTCTGGTCAGTTCCTCGACGAAGTTGTGACCTCCCTCAAGTTCAAGAAATCCCACTCTCATGGGAACATAATAGATGCAATTGCGTTTGGTGGGCGGGAAATAGGGGTTGTTCATGATGCGCACGGCATCTTTCTCGGTCGTGATGATGAACTTGCGTTTTCCTTTCAGTTCCTTCATGACTTTAAAGATTTCACTGAAATCCCTGCGGGTAAATTCATGATGGTCGTCAAAGTGGATTACCTTGAAGTTGGTCGAGAACTGACGCAGGTAGCGTACCAGTGGCTTGGGGGTGGCAATGCCCGTGATGCACAGCACGGCATCATCCTCGTGAAGCCATTGCAGAGAAGTTAATTGGGGAGACTGCACAGGAAAAACCGGAACCGGGTCGGCATAACGGATGTTGCTGAAGTAGAGCTGCTGATACTTGAACAGGCTCAGGTTCTTCTTGATGAGTCTGATATCCATAGCATTGATATCGGTAGGACATTTTGTCACCACCACGATATCGCTGCGTGATACGCTGGAAGCAGGCTCGCGCAGTGTGCCTCGAGGCATGAGTTTGTCCTCATTGATGGGGCGGTTGTAGTCCATCAACAGGATGTTTACCTTGGGTTTCACATAGCGGTGTTGGAAACCGTCGTCAAGCAGGATTAGGTTGATGTCGGGGTCGATTTTCAACAGTTGGCGGATACCCTTGCGACGGTCTTCACACACGGCAAGTGTTATCAGACCAGCAAACTTGCGGTAAATCTGGTACGGTTCGTCACCGATGTCGCGAGGGGTCATGTTGTTGCTGGCGAGAATGAACCCCTTGGTCTTGCGTTTGTAACCACGGCTGAGCACAGCGATGTGGTAGCGGCGGTAAAGGGCTTCGATGATATACTCGACATGAGGAGTCTTGCCGGTGCCTCCCACGGTGATATTACCTACCGAGACCACAGGCACCTCATACTCCTGCTCATGGAGAATGTTCATGTCGAACGCCGTATTGCGCAACCACACGCTGGCACCGTAAACCCATGAGAACGGAGTCAAGACAGCGTCAACAAAGGATTTACGGTGTTCTTTATTCAGTATTTTGGAAAAATCAATGCTCATATTCAGACTCTAGGTTTTAGGCAATAGCGCAAAAACCGAAAAACTGATCATTGAACAATTATTAGTATTGGATTTCGCTTTCGGGCATCAGGCACAAGATACGGTCACGTCCCAAGATGCGCTGCAGCTGTTTGTGCCATTCATACAGCGGACCCATTTCACGCTCCAGACGAGCCTCATAGCTGGTCGATATATACTTTTCGAGCATCGCCATGAAGGGATCCTTGATTTCGGGATAGTTTTGGGTTTCATAGTCTTCACCCATGTTGGCTTTCTTGGCTACCCATGCCACGGCTTCCTTGATGCCGCCGAATTCGTCAACCAGTCCAATCTGCTTGGCGGTAATGGCATCCCACACACGGCCTTCGGCGATTTTCTTGATGGAGTCCTGTGTCACGTGGCGGCCGTCGGCACAACGCTTGGTGAACAGTTCGTAACCCTGGTTCACCATGTTCTGGAGCGCTGCCATCTGTGTGGGTGTGAGTTTCTTGCCAAGGGCGCCCATGTCGGCATTCTCGTTGGTCTTTACCGATGCCATGTGGACACCCAGCTTGTTCTCGACGAGCTCGTTGACATTAGGAATCATACCGAAGATACCAATCGAGCCGGTGATTGTCGTGCGCTCGGCAAAGATGCGGTCGGCGTTGCATGAGATGTAGTAACCACCCGAAGCGGCATAGTCACCCATCGAAACGGCAACTGGTTTGCCCGATGCTTTGAAATCCTGGACAGCTTTCCAAATCTGTTCGCTGGCAAATGCGCTACCACCGGGGGAGTTAACCCTCAGAACCATACCCTTGACATTATCGTCGTCCTTGAGCTTAAGGATGGTTTCAGACAATTCTTGGCCATTGATGCTCTCGATGTCTTCACCCGAAGTGCTGTAGATTTCGCCTACGGCATATACCACAGCAATGTGGTCACCAATGGCTGTGTCCTCAAGAGAGGTCACCAGGTCATCGGGGCTGACGAATTTCAGGTCTTCGGGCTTCTTGGCGTCAGTACGGGCCATCAGGATTTTATCCATCTCATTGCTGTAAACCAGTTTGTCAACCAGTTTGTTTTTAATGAGGTCCTTGGGATCGAAAGTCATGACGACACTGTCACACAATGAGTTCAGTGCGTCGGACGTCAATTTGCGGTCGGCAGCCATGGCGTCACGCATCTCTTTCCACAGCGAACCCAGATAGTGCTCTTGCTGCAGACGGTTGGCGTCACTCATGTCTTCGAGCATATAGGGCTCCACAGCACTCTTGAATGAACCGACGCGGACAATCTGCATCTCTACACCCACCTTGTCAAGCATTTTCTTCATGTAGGGTGTAACACTTCCCATACCGTGCAGGTCAACGGCGCCAACAGGATTCAGGTAAATGCTGTCGGCAACACTGGCAAGATAGTAGTCGGCTTGGTTGATGCCTTCGTATCCGTAGGCTGCAATCCACTTGCCGCTCTTTTTAAATTCCTTGAGGGCTTTGCGAACGGCTTCGAGGGTAGCAGGGGCTGCACTCACGCCATTGCACTCGATGTAAATACCGTCAATCTTGTCATTGGTGGCGGCTTCTTTAATGGCCTCAAGCAAGCAGTTCAGTCCTGTGCTCGTGGGCGGCATGCCCTGATTCTGAATAAATGACATCATGTCAAGTGATTCAACCCCTTCACGCTCGCTGATGGTGTTGCTGAGGTCAAGCTTCAAGATGGAGTGTTTGGAAACTACCGTTGACTTCTTGGTGCTAGTACCCATAGAGCCCATGATAGCGAAACTCATGATCATACCCACGAACATGAAAATCAGGAATGCCAGAAAAGCTCCGACAAATGATCCGCACACAATAAGGATAAATTTCTTAATCATAATGTATTGTATTTATTTGATTTGTATTCTAAGATTCTTCTAGTCAGGCTTTTATATTAGATAATGCTATAAACGACCATCCAAGCACTTTGCTCTAAACTACAAAGGTAACAATTTTTTGTGATAAACAATCTTTTTGTTAGTCATTTTCATTAAAAAATGACCTAATTACAGGGGTGGGGGAGTGATGCCTTGCGGGTGTAATGGATATGAACCCACACGGCAATGGCTATGGTGATGATGATGCTTGCTATAGCGAGCCACGGGAAAGCGCCCTCGGCGGGAATTCCCAAATTGTCACCGAAGTCCTCGGCAACTATTCCTTTGTTGGCCAGGTAACTCATAACCACAACAGTGCTGTTGTTGAGGGTGTGTGCAATGATGGGGACCCACAGACTGCGTGTCCACACCAATAAATAGCCGAGCCATGCCCCTAATACCAACCTGGGGAGAAAGCCGTAGAATTGGAAGTGGATGGCACTGAAGATAAAGGCAACGAGCCACACCACAGCGTGTTTGTTCAGACGGCTGTCTTGCATCGTGCGTAACATCGCTCCGCGGAACAGCATCTCCTCGCTCAATCCTGCCATGAATCCGACGACAAATGTGACGGCCAGCAGCCGTCCCACGGTGTGGATGTCCAGCAGTTGTTTGGTGACCTCGGCTGCTCTGTCCTCGGTTGCACGCATCATCTGTTCGATACCGCTCATCCATGAGGGCAGTGACATTTCCTCATTGATTTTCACTAGCCAGTTCATGCCTGGCAATGATATGCAGTAAACCGCCAACACGATGATTAGCGCTAACCAACCTGGGGCTTTGTCAAAGCACATGGCTTGTAGTGCCTTGCGGTAGAAGAAAGCCATAGCAACGATAGCAGGAGTGATAAAAGCAAAGATGTCTTGTGCCGTAATCATGCCCAGCATGCCTAGAGGCAAAACCATCACACCGGCTACCGAACCGACGATAAGGCCAATACCAATCAGTCCAAACAGGATCAGCAATCGTGATCCGAGTTTCATTGTCGTTTTACGTTCCATTGCTATCGTTTTTTTTGATGTGCAAAATTAAACATTTTTCGGCGAATATGGTCTAAAAGACAAACAATGTACATAAAACCTCTTGACAGATATGAAAAAGATATTTTTATTAACAGCAGCAATGGTAACGTCAGTGCTTTGTGCAACGGCACAGACGCCTGATGAAATAGATATTGTCACCGACGACAATATCAAGCTAGAAGTGATTACTCCGGCTGAACCCGTGACTGAGACAAAGGAACAGATTAAGGAGCGAGAGAAACTCTTGCGTGCCCACGAGGATAAAATGGCATACGCTAAAGCCGCCAATTCGATGAGGCGTGGTTATTTCGTCCTTCTTGCCGATAACATCCAGGTCGGTTTTAGCGGGTATCGCCGTTACGATATCAACAGCAACTCCAATTTTATCCTTGTCCAGAAAAATGACGGCATCATCCAGATTGCATTTAACACAGCATCGCCTGGAGCAAACGGCCTCGGCGGATGGACAGGAAAGGGGAATGTGAATAATAGCACTATCAAGTATAAGGACGATGGTGAAGTTTTCATGCAGTATGAACTTGTTGGCAAGTCTGTTAATGCCGATGTGAGTATCACCTTGTTCAGTAATAGCAATCGTGCTGTGGCACAGATTAATGGTGGAACACCGATTACTATCTATGGAAGAATTCTGCCATACCGCGATAATGAACATCGCTAGAGTAAAAAAGCTATAAGCGTTTTAATAGATTTGATGAGCCGGTAATAGATGGTAGCTCCCATGAGGGGAGCAACAAACCGGGCGTCCTGAGACCGTATTAACGGTAATCTCAGGACGCGCTTTTTTTCTGCTATTCTCTATGACAGGCTTAAGGTTTGGGCAGTCGCGGCTGGATGTCGCGCTCAAAGATATCGTGGCTGATGATGCGGTAGTGCGGTGAATAAGCTTCACGGTACTCGCGAGAGTGGCTGATGGCATATTTGCCTTGACTGAGCACTCCATCAATGAATTCTTTGTCTTCCTGATAATGGGGCAAGTCCAGTCCCATGCCGTCGATGACAGTGACGATTTCAAGCCATCGATGTGCCCACTGCTCTACACTGGGCCGCTCTGCATTGGCGCTGGCGACAAAAGCGTTGAGGAGCATATCGGCAGTGATGAAGCCCTCAAGGACTGCCCTCAGGCTCACGCGGACGTAATTGCCGTCAATTCCGCATGGCTCACTATACCACGGCATCATGCCATCAAGGGAGGACGTTGCGATTTCCTGTTCAAGATAGGCGCGGGCACTTGCCGTGTCATTCACCAGATGCTCGGCGCCCATGTAGTCCTGGAAACAGGATTTATAGATGTCAAGCAACCGTGCCTGCGGGTAACGCTCCAGTTGCCCTTTGACAAAGTTCTCCACTTCTTGAGCTGTCATGGTCATGCAGCATCCAATCAATATCATTATTATAATGCCGGAAATTCGTCTCATCTGGTTATTGCAGCATGTCTAGGAATTGGTCTTCGTTGATGATTTCAATACCCAGTTTACGGGCTTTCTCGAGTTTGGCAGGACCCATGTTCTCACCGGCAAGGATGAAGCTGGTGGCACTTGATATGCTGCTCACGTTCTTACCGCCGTTCTGCTCAATCATCGCCTTGTACTCCTCGCGGGAATGCTTGGCAAACACGCCGCTGATGACCACCTTCTTGCCCATGAGTTTGTCGGTTTGACTGGCGGTTTCCTCTTCGGTGAGTGCCATCTGCAACCCTGCGGCACGCAGTCGTTCTACAATGATGCGGTTGCGTTCTTCGGCAAAGAAATCGACAATTGACTGGGCGATTTTGGGACCGATTTCAGGAATTGCGGCAAGTTCTTCGGCAGGCATGGTCATCAAGGTGTCGATGTTGCGTGTGTGGCGTGCCAGCACTTTGCCGGTGGTCTCGCCGACAAAAGGAATGGACATGGCGAAAATCACCCTGGCGAATGGCACACCGCGGCTTGCCTCAACACCACGCAGGATGCGCTGGGCGCTGCGTTCCTGGAAACGGTCGAGAGCGACCAGTTTCTCTTGTGTGAGGTCATAGAGGTCGGCCACATCGTTGACCAATCCGCTCTTGTTAAGAATGACTGCGACTTCCTCGCCAATACCGTCGATATCCATCGCATGGCGTCCCACAAAATGCTCGATGCGTCCGCAAATCTGCGGTCCGCAACCCCATTTGTTGGGACACACCCAAGCGGCTTCGCCCTCAATGCGTACCAGCTGCGTACCGCATGACGGGCAGTGAGTGACGAAAGCGATGGGCTGGCTGCCCGGCTGGCGCCGTTTCTCGTCAACTCCCACAATCTTGGGGATGATTTCGCCACCTTTTTCTACATAGAGCATATCCCCCTCGTGGATATCGAGTTGCGAGATGATGTCGGCGTTGTGGAGCGACGCGCGTTTGACGATGGTACCGCTCAGCAGCACCGGGTCGAGGTTGGCGACAGGGGTGATGACGCCAGTGCGGCCCACCTCAAAGGATACGTATTGCAGTTTGGTGCATTCGCGCTCGGGAGCGAATTTATAGGCTATGGCCCAACGGGGAGACTTGGCGGTGGAGCCCAAGTTGAGCTGCTGGCGCAAGGAATTGATTTTGAACACCAGACCGTCGGTGGCGACAGGCAGCTTTTTCCTCTCAATGTCCCAGTGGTTGATGAAGTCTTTCACGGCATCGATGCTGGGCAGGATGGACATCTCACCCGTCTTGAACCCCCAGCGCTTGAGCGCCATGATGCTGTCGTAGTGGGTTGTGAAGGGCAGGTTGTCACCCAGCATGAAATAGAAGATGGCATCCAGTCCGCGACGTGCCACCTCGGCACTGTTTTGCAGCTTGAGCGTACCAGCGGCAGCATTGCGGGGATTGGCAAACAACGGCTCTTCGTTGAACTGGCGCTCGGCATTGAGTTTCTCAAAACTCTGCCAGGGCAACAGGATTTCGCCTCGCACCTCAAACTTGTCGGGCAAATCGTCCACACCGGTGATTTCCAGTGGCACACTCTTGATGGTGATGACATTGGCGGTCACATCGTCGCCCTGCACGCCGTCGCCGCGTGTCACGGCTCGCACCAGTCGCCCTTTCTCATAGGTCACCGATATCGACGTGCCGTCATATTTCATCTCGCCCACAATCTCGCTGGACTCACCGCCCAGGCCGTCTTGGGCGCGGCGCAGGAAATCCTGCACTTCCTCGATGCTGTAGCTGTTGGACAGCGACATCATGGGACGCTCGTGGCGCACTTGGACAAATCCTTTGGTAATATCGCTGCCCACGCGCTGAGTGGGCGAGAGCGGATCCATATACTGAGGGTAATCGTGCTCCAATTCCTGCAGTTCGCGCAACAGGGCGTCGAACTCCTGGTCGCTTACCGTTGGGGAGTTCAACACATAATAGTTGTGGTTATGGCGGTTGATGATTTCCCGCAACTCTTTGATTCGTTGTTCAAATAAGTCCATCTTTTTGCCGTTTTCTGTGATTTTAGTGCGCTAAATTAGCAATTTTTTCGCTAAAGTATGCACTCCCTTAAGGATTTTCACTAAATTTGCATTTCAATTTAAACGATTCAGTATATATGAAGCGAGTGTTAAAATACCTGATGATGATTTCTGTTGCTGCAGTCTTCACGTTGATTTCAACAGGATGTTTACGACAGGACTATATGTTCTTTGAAGACGGCGAATTTGACGGCTCGAGTTTTTCTGACTATGACTTGATGCAGAATGCTGAGCTGGAGATGGATGATTTGGACCGCAGCTGATGATTATCACTTCAACATTTGTTTGCACTATGTTTAAAAAATATTAAAAGACGCGATGAATTGCCTGTGAGTGCATTAGGTGGTGCTTCGAGGTGAGTTCGTTCTCTTTTTGACTGATTTTTAACATACGCTTAACACTTTTTTTTGTATATTTGCAGCCAATTATAATACAAAGTCAAGCGTGAATAGTTTCACAGCTTGTTAATCAAGTACTTAGATTAATTTTTATGAACCTATTAGAGAACAAGTTAGCGCGTTACCAAGAGCCTCAGAAGGCTAAGGCCGCAGGCATCTATCCTTATTTTCGCGCTATCTCAAGTGAACAGGACACCGAAGTCATCATGAATGGCAGAAAGGTGCTCATGTTCGGGTCTAACTGCTACTCCGGTCTGGTCAACGATGAGCGCATCAAGCAAGCCGCCATCGAGGCCACTAAGAAATATGGTACTGGTTGCGCTGGTTCTCCCTTCCTCAATGGTACGCTGGACCTTCACAAGGAGCTGGAACGTAAGCTTGCCGATTATGAGGGTAAGGAGGATGCGATGATTTACAGCACTGGTTTTGGTGTCAACTTGGGTGTCATTTCCACGCTCACAGGCCGTGAGGACTATATTCTTTGGGATGAACAGGACCATGCCTCGATTATCGAAGGTCGCCGACTTTCATTCTCCAACTCGCTCAAGTATAAGCACAACGATATGGCTTCGCTTGAGACTCAACTCAAGAAGTGTGAGCCCGATCGCGTGAAACTCATTGTTACCGACGGCGTTTTCTCAATGGAGGGCGACGTGTGCAAGCTTCCCGACATTGTGGACCTGGCACACAAGTATAACGCCAGCATCATGGTTGATGAGGCTCACGGAATCGGCGTCTTTGGTGAGGGTGGACGCGGTGTGTGCGACCATTTCGGACTCCGCGACGAGGTAGACCTTATCATGGGTACTTTCTCCAAGTCGATTGCATCGCTCGGCGGCTTTATCGCCACCAGCAAGGTGATTACCAACTACCTGCGTCATCATTCGCGCAGTTACATTTTCACGGCAAGCATCACTCCCGCATCGACGGCTGCTGCTATGAAGGCCATTGACATCATGATTAGCGAGCCGGAACGCCAGGAGCACCTCTGGAAGATTACCCACGAAGCCTTGCAGGGATTCCGTGATATGGGATGCGAAATCGGCCATACCGAGACGCCCATCATCCCCTTGTTTATCCGTGACAACAACAAGACCTTTGCCATCACGCGTGACCTGTTGAATGAAGGTATCTTTGTTAATCCGGTCGTTTCTCCTGCAGTTGCTCCCAATGATACGCTTATCCGTTTCAGCCTCATGGCAACCCATACCCATGAGCAGGTCGCCTTTGCACTCGAGAAAATCCAGAAGGTATTCCGTGGTTATGGCTTGATTCCCTGACCGGCAATACAGCTTGAAAATACCATTGTGAGCCATTCCGATTGTTCGTGAATGGCTCCTTTTTTACTGAAACCCCCACAATATAGGCTCTAAAACAAAAAAAAACAGTAAAAACATTTGCGTGATAAAAATGTATTAGTAATTTCGCAACATCAAAACTGAAAGAACAAAGCTACTACTATGATTTACAGATTTGTGATTGTTTCGGACGAGTCCGATAACTTCAAGTTACAGATAGCTATAGATTCAGCTGCAACCTTCATGCAGTTGCGTAATGTCATTCTTGAGTCTGCCGGATATGGCAAAGAGCAGATGGACTCATTCTACATCTGTGACGAAGAGTGGAACAAAGAGAAAGAAGTCACTTGTATGGACATGGGCACTGACAGCGACGAGGATATCTGGATTATGGACGATACCCAGCTCGACGAACTCATTGAGGATGAGGGTCAGAGGCTCAAATTCGTCTTCGATTACATGACCGAGCGCTTCTTCAAGGTGAAGCTCAAAGAAATCGTCACCGGCAAGAACCTGCATGATCCGCTGTGCGAGAGCAAGGTGGGCAATGCCCCTGCCGAGAGCGTGGACATCTCCGACTTCATTACCATCCCCAAGATTCCCGATGCCAGCAACATCGATCCCATCGACAAGAGCGAGTTCTATGGTGATGAGGAGTATGATGAGGATGAGATCTCCGACTTTGAGGAGCTTGACAGCCTGGATAGCGACAACTACAAGTTCTGATAGTCTCCGTTCTTCCCTGAACCTATAGTATTATTGGCATAATTATTGCACGATTTTTTTGCACAATCAATAATAAGCAGTAATTTTGCTGCCGTAAAACAAACTCATTTATAAGGGATATGAAAAAATTGGTTTTAGCATTTGGCGTATTGTTTGCTATGTCACTGTTCTCTTGCAATCACAGCGATGAAGGACAGAATAGCAATCTCGTTGATTCGACCCAGGTCGAAGCCATGACCGATAGCCTTGACCAAGAGGTGACTGGTATCGCAGTAGATGGCGCCATGAATAGCGTTTACCTCAAGGTGGGAGACGACACGGTTGTCTTCAGCTATCCCGACATCGATAGTGACCGCCGCGCCTCGTGGGATGTGGGTGATACCGTGACTGTGCGCTATTATGTGACCGAGAACGGCGACAGCGTCACCGACGTTATCTTGGGAGAGATTTCCTAAACTTAAAATGCCTGGCACTAGCGAGTGCAAGGCATCATTGCGGTAGTAGCTCAGTTGGTAGAGCATCAGCTTCCCAAGCTGAGGGCCGCGGGTTCGAGTCCCGTCTACC
>JAEEGF011566731.1_pt1 | contig 19883 bp, 12 predicted proteins | sample 9134171 | NCBI WGS metagenome assembly JAEEGF01 (sample SAMN16246542, study PRJNA631951) | gut metagenome | biome: gut microbiome; feature: rumen; material: AP-attached | host: Bos | place: Iran: Karaj | collected 2018-10
ATTCAGCCTCCTGTTATGCGCCTGCTCACTACCGAGAAAGAACGCAAGATGCGTATGAAACCTGCCCGCAAGGTGAGCCAGCTGGAGAAGATCATCTTCCCCATCTTCGGTTTGCTGCTCACATGCTTTGTCGTTCCTTCGGCAATTCCCCTGTTGGGTATGCTGTTCTTTGGCAACCTGCTTCGTGAGAGTGGCGTGACCAAGCGTCTTGCCAACACCGCCAGCAACGCCATGACCGATATCGTGACCATCCTGCTCGGTATGACCGTGGGTGCATCGACCCAGGCATCGCAGTTCTTGACCAAGGAGACTATCTTTATCTTTTTCCTCGGTTTCTGTGCCTTTGTCATTGCCACCTGCTCGGGCGTGCTGTTTGTGAAGATTTTCAACCTTATCCTGCCCAAGAGCAAGAAGTTGAATCCCCTTATCGGCAACGCTGGTGTTTCGGCTGTTCCTATGGCAGCCCGCATCAGCAACGATCAGGGTCTCAAGGCTGACCCCAGCAACTACCTGCTCATGCACGCCATGGGTCCCAATGTGGCTGGCGTGATCGGTTCGGCAGTTGCTGCCGGTGTACTCCTGGGCTTCCTGGGATAAGCTGATTAGACTTACATTTATAAGAGAATGGTTGATAGTTGAGGCTGATGCCTGCTATTAACCATTCTCTTTTTAAAGTAAATCGCTGCTTAAAAAATAAACCACTATGACGTGACGTTCATAGTGGTTATTGTTTTGTGATTGTGAGACTGTCTGGCGATTTAGTGCTTGAACATGCGGTCAATGCTGCGCTTGTCCTCGCGTTCCTTGATGCTCTGGCGCTTGTCATATTGGCGCTTGCCTCGTGCAAGAGCAATGACAATCTTGGCCAGACCCCGTTCGTTGATGAACAAGCGAAGAGGCACAATGGCAATGCCAGGCTGCATGGTGTCTCTGGCAATGCGGCGAATCTCCTTGCGGTTGAGCAGGAGTTTGCGGTCACGGTGGGTTGTATGGTTGTTGTAAGAGCCAAAGGAGTATTCGGCAATGTACATATTCTTGACCCACACTTCGCCATTGATGACCATGCAGTAGGTATCGGTGAGGCCAACCTTGCCTTGGCGAATCGACTTGATCTCGGTTCCGGTAAGGACAATACCGGCGGTGAATGTCTCGACGATTTCGTAGTCGAAAGTCGCCTTGCGGTTCTTGACATTCACAGTATTGTGGCTGATGTTATTATTTCTTGACATTGTTCAATCATCTATTTGGGGGTCAAACGATCAGCAGGCTCAAGATTGCCTTGAGCAGGATGGGTAGTCCCAGCAACAATAGTGACGAGATGACGACAAACTTGGTGACCTTGTCCTTCTTAACAAAAAGGTGGTCAGTGCCGCGATAGGCCATCCACGGCAAATACACCATGAGGAAGAGCACAGGCGTAAAGTCGCTGGGCAGGAGGTTGCGCAGTATCATCAGCAGCACCAGGAAGATGAGGTTGTAAAGGATGTAGTCGTTGAGACGAGCCTTAGCCCCCTGTGTTTTAACTAGCTCAGGATAGAAACCGCTAAGCAAGTAGATAATGATATAGTAGCTGATGAAATAGGTGGAAAACAGCACGATGCCCGTCATCAACTGACGTGAGAAGGACAAAGTGTGATCATAGATCATGGGCACAAAGCACGATAAGGCCAGCACACACAACAAGGGAAAATAGGCGCTACGAAGCACTTTGCCCGTTGGAATGTTGGACTCGTTGATGACCTCCCAGCCATATCGGGGGGCGGTAATCACACAAAATATGTTATGCCAAATGCTCATTTCAGTTTTTGCGGGTGCAAAGATAATAAATTATTTACAAACATAAACTCTATGGTGCTATTTTAATTTACATTAGCAAAAACAATGCCATTTTCTTGAAAATAGCCGAAAAATAAACTATCTTTGCACCTGTAAGGATAATCAATAGTTAATTATGGAATCAAACAAAAGAATAGGATCACTGGGTGAATTCACCCCTGAGATGATTAGGAAACTCGCTCCAGACGAGGTATTTGTGTTCGGCAGCAATTTGAGCGGTTACCATGGTGGCGGAGCTGCCAGGGCTGCCATGAATTTGTTTGGCGCTGTGTGGGGGCAGGGTGTCGGTCTGCAAGGCCAAAGCTATGCCATACCCACGATGCAGGGTGGTATCGAGACCATTAAGCCCTATGTTGACCAGTTCATTGAGTTTGCCCGAACGAATCCAGAGCTCTACTTCTACGTGACGCGTATCGGATGTGGCATCGCTGGCTTTGTTGATCAGGACATTGCTCCCCTTTTTAGAGAGGCTATGGCCCTTGACAACGTGGCATTACCCAAGACCTTTCATGACATATTGACAAGATAACCCATTTTTATATTCACCTAAAAACAGATTGTACTGAAAGATGAAAAAATTAGTATTTGCTATGGCAACCGCTCTGTTAGCCTTGGGCGCATGCACTCCCCAAGGAAATGATGAGAAACAGGAGACTGCTACAGCCGATACCGGCCAGGCCGCCATCGAGAACATCATGACGCGTACAAGCATTCGCATCTACAAGGACCAGCCCGTTGAGCAGGAAAAGATTGACATCATGCTCAAGGCCGCGATGGCTGCTCCTACCGCTGTGAACCTGCAACCGTGGCATTTCATTGTCATCACCGACAAAAAGACCATCGGCCTGTTGTCTGGACGTCAGCCGACTAATGCTCCGCTGCTGATTGCAGTGTGTGGCGACACCGACAAGACCACAATGCCCGACGGCCAAGGCAAGTTGCCCGACTTCTGGATTCAGGATGTGTCGGCTGCTACCGAGAACTTGCTGCTTGCTGCACACGCACTGGGTCTGGGCGCTGTTTGGACCGGTGTGTATCCCATCATGGAACGCACTGCCGAGGTCGCTAATGTGCTGAACTGCCCGACAAACATCGTTCCACTTGCTGTTGTGCGCATCGGTTATCCTGACGAGGCTCCTGAGCCCAAGAACAAGTTCAAAGAGGAGAACATCAGCTACGAGAAGTTTGGCGGCAAGAAGGAGTAATCCATTTCTCCCCTACCCCTGAAAATGTCAAAACTCGCTCAGTAACCACTGGGCGAGTTTTTTATAGTAAGTGTTTTTTACATCAGGAACGTGTGGTACAGCTCTGGCATGTATATGCTGCCACCGATAAGCTGGCTCTTAGCAATCTCGTAGAAAATGTAATAGAAATTGCTGAGGGCAACGATGGCAAACGGTATCCACTTGCGTTGGCGCCACAAGAAATAGAGAAGGTAGCACAACATGAACACAAAGCAGGTACGCATCAGTTCACCTGGACGCGCCAAATACTGAGTGGTGTTGGCCAACAGGTTGATATAGCCCATGTAGAGCAGTGAGAACCGATAGGTAGCCGACAAGTATTTATCCCCACCAAACATTGATTTGATGGCGGGATAGTACCAAATCATAGCCAAGCAGGACACCAGGGGCATTAGACGAGCTGGACCCATGACCGAGCGGAAGGCATATTCCAAATTGTCGGACATAAACAGGCGATAGTAGTGCCCGTAACCCATCACTTCGGCGAACTGGCCAATACGGTCAAAAATCCACTTGATCCATTGCGGGAAGGACCCTAGAGCGATGCACAGAGCCAACAGTGTAAACGGCAACCACCGCCTAGCTGTGCGCACAGGAATGAGCGGCACGAAATAGAGCGGGATGAAAAGGATGCACATCTTGTGAATCGAAACGGCAACCAGCGATAGCAAGAGATAAATCCAGAACTTGCGTCGAATGATCAACTCAACCATCACGACAAAAAGTGCCTCGACCACCGACTGGCGGATAAAGCCCATCCAGAAGATGTAATAGGGTCCCAAGAAAATGCAAAGCGCCAGCCAGGGCAGCAGCACCTTGCGATGCCTGAGGGCATAAAAGATCAATAGAATCTGAGCCAATGCCCAAAAAGCGAAGTACAGGGCGAAATGCATGCCCGCTTTACCCATAGTGATGGCCACTAGCGCAAAGCCTGGCTCAAAATTCTCGCGGGAATACTCTCCTATGGACTGCATGGCCACATAGTGGCTGTAGTACATATTGTAGTCCCAGCTCGTCTGCCAGCGCAGAGCTGACACCAGCACATATATGATGATCGAAGCCAAGAGTTCCCACGACCAAAGTGGCAGTTCCGCCCCACCGCCAGCTACAAGACGCTGTTCCCGTTGCCCGACATGCCACCCAAGCCAAGACATCACAATAGCAGTACCAGTATAGACACAAAGGCTGAGAATCATGGCTGTATCGTGTTACTTGACAAGCGACATGTTGATGGAAAGACCATAGTTGCTGCTCGTTGTGGGATAGGATGAGGTAGAAACGAGCGGCATGTTGGACTGATAGTCGAAGAAAGCGCCCATGGTAATTCGCTTGCTCACTACATAGTTGGCCGTGAAATTAATGCTCCATGTGCGTGTACCGTTTGTGGGCTGAGCCAAATCCTTCTCAATGCTGTTTGTCTCTTCTGACACTCGCCACTTGCGTATGAGTGATGTGTTGCTCGACATTTTCACATTGAGATTGAATGTGAGGTCGTTGTTTACATTCTGCTGCTTGGACTTGAGCTTGAGCACCTGGTTGAAATTGGCTATCTTGTAGCTGCCACCCACTGTTAATGACTTTTGAGTTGCCTCAACCAATTGGCCTGCCGATGGGTTGAGGGTGAGCGTTCGTTGGTCATCATACTGTGCATTTAACGACAAATCGTTGAAGAATGTAGCCGTAAATCCCACCAGCGGTGCGAACTTCTCGGTTACAGTAACCGATGAGATATTGTAGGGCGAAGACGGTATGGCGCCATTTGTTTGCACATTCTTGGTGAAACCTAATCCCTCGCCGATGCTTACCCAGTCAGTGAAAGAACTGAACGAGCCGACATTATAAACACACTGATAGGCGTGATTCAGATTAAATGCCTTGAACAGTTTCTTAAAGAATGGAATACGCATGAGGCCATCATAGGTAACACGCCAGTTGGGCAGAATAGCCTTGATGCCCGGGAAGGGATTTGTACTAATCTTCTTGGCATCTTTACCTGAATATGCAGCCATGAATGCAGGAATCAGGACATCGCTACTCGACGGGTTGACAGCACCCTTTTGGATATCATAGGTCTTGCCGCCAAGCTGGACATCATGCAAGAAGCCACGATCGGGATAGGTAGTACCCATGTACTGTTCCTGCAAACGATTGACTACGATCGGGATGTTTTCGATGAACTTGTCGAAGGTCTCGCTGCGGTAATTGTCATCGGCCTTAAAGCTCTTGAGAGCTGTTGCCAGGGCAATGTGGGTTCTGGTGTAACTACCATTATAGAGGATAGTGGGATCATCATACATGAACTGGATCTGGTTGGTACGGTTATCAGTCCTGTTACCAGTCAAAGTGATCTTTAATCCGGCGATAGGTTCAAGCTGAATCTCGGCATTAAACTCTGTAGTGTTGGCATACAGTGCAGGTGATATTTGCAATGTATCACCCAAGAGCCAACCACGGTTCAAGGCCTTGCTAATATAGGACTGTCCCACAAAACCAAAGGCGAAGTCCAAACCGGGAGCCAACACATCGTATTTGTCGGTCTGACCAAAGAAGTCACCAATTTCGGGTTTAAACTGCGGCACTGAGAGCGATGTGGTCTTTTTCAATCGCAGGTTAATGCCTCGTACGCTCATCAAGACGCGACTAGTGTACTGGGCGGCCTCGGTAAAGAAGTTTTTGGTTTCCTCTTTTTTCACCTCGGTGACCGAGAACTTGAGATTCTCAGTTCCTAATGTAGTGATTTCCACATTATCTTTGTCCTTGACCTTGTAATCAATCTTGAAGGGCTTATTATCGGCTGTCATTGCCGTGACCTTGACATTCTTCACACCCAGCTTGTGGTTGATGATAGTTGCTGAGTCAGGATTGAGTTTTATGGTGCGGTCATACTTCTTTGGCTTTTCTTTCTTAGCCGATGTCTGCTTTCCACGCTTGGTGTTCTTGCTTGAGAAGCGTTCATCAACTTTCTTAAGATAAGGTATCTTGGTGTACAACTGATCCAATGCTAAGCGTCCCTCCAGCTGTTGTACCGTCTGGTTTTTAATTGTATTACCCGAGAACGTATTATTGATGACGGTTCCACGATCCCAACGATATGTGGAATTATAGGACGCATTGGCGGTAATCCAACTTAAGATGGGTATTTGATTGAATGGAGCCTTATAACTCATGGTGAAGGTCTGGTTATAAGCCCACGGTGTACCCAATTCCTTGATGGATTTCATCACGGAGTCGCGCCAATCTCGATATTGATCAGGAAGGAGACGTCGATTCACTTGGTCGGGAGTTTCCATGATATGTGCTGTCGTGTTGCTATTGAACGTTACCGATAAAGACTTGGTAAAGTTCCACGACAACGCGAACTGCCTATCCCACAAGAAGTTCTTGCTGACAGATACTGGTATCTTGACACTCATACCAGTCTCATTACGGGTAAGTTGCTCGTAATAGTAACGCGAAATATTGGTACTGAAAGCAATGTTGGTAGGCAGCCAGTGGAGTTCCCAATCACGGAAGAACTTCATGTCCTTATTCTTCTCGTTGATGATATGCGATAACGGCTTGAAAGGCTTGGCATAAGGAGTCCAGCTGTACTGCATACCGCCTCGATAGTCGTTGGTGTTCTCGTAAACATTCTCAGGATCGTTGAGATGCTGCTTGTTGAACGAATAGCTAAACGAGAAGTTGGCAGGATCCCAAGGCATGGGATTCTTCATCGTTTTCACATCAAACTTGAGTCCAGATATTGAGAAACTCTTTGTTGTGCGCTGGGTGACTGCATATTCCATAATGCTGTCGCGCTGATGCTTGGTTTCACAGACGTCCAGCGACTCTTGGAGTCTCACATCCTGGTCGAGAGGATTATACTTGGGGGTTGTCTTCTCGTTGTTGTAGGAATAATAGATGGGCGCATGGAGTTTAGCCTTCTCAGGGACAAAGCGTCCCAGATCGGTCTGCACAGCAAAGTTGAACTGATCATAATTGTCAAGGCGACGCTGCGACAGGCTCTGATCCACCGATCCGAATCCCTCAGTCTCCTTGTGGAAACCGACGTTGACGGTAGCGATATCACTCATGTTGACCGTCATTGAGGCCTTGGCTGCCCATCCGCCCTCGCTATCAAAGTCTGTTACTCGCAATTCGTCAACCCAGACGACACAACTCTTGGTCGTTGGTGAATTGTTGCGCACACCAATCAGCATCACCCTCACTTTGCTCAACGAGGGATTGCCGACCACATAGACCTTATTATTGGGATGATTCTCGTCCACATCCTGATATCGGCTGGAGTAACTTACGCCCTCCTTTCCAGCCATCTTGTCGGCATTGCGGTTCTTCTTGGCATTGATGAGAACATCCAAGTCGATATCCAGCATATTCTCCTCGGGCCACACCTTTGCCCTGTCGGTGGAGCTATTGGTGCTGTAGCGACCGGGTGGAGTAACCGTCAAAGGAATCTCATACTCATAATAGTTGTTTTTGACATCCGAGCCGATTCGCATAAACAACGACACATCGCCATTGCGCAAGTTCGACGCATTGCCGATAATTGCCTCGTTGTGTACAAACATCTGCAAACGCTTGTAGGTACGCAGGTCAAGATCGGTGTTGCGGTAAACACCACGTGCATCGCCCGCATCAAGGTCATCAACGATCAGCTGCATTGATTGCTCATTGAGCTGTGTAATCTGTGACTGTCCACTATCGATAATGCGGGAAACGCCAGGAGGCAGCACATAATTGACTGGTTCACGCGAGGCATTCTCCTCAATATTTACGGTATTGATACTGATGGTACCGTTAGCGGGGTGTTCACCACGCATATTGAGGTTATACTTGTAGTTACGCCACTCACCTCGTACGAGTTCCAGCGAAGCGAAGCGCAGATGGGTAGTATTCTTGAAACCGGTCATGAACATACGCATAAAGCGTATTGTCGAGAAGTCTTGAATTGGACCCACCTTTTTCTCGTAATTCGACAAAGGAATAGTGAACTGATACCATGTTGCCTGCTGGGTTTCGCCATTGCGGGTGTGGACATTGGCCACCTGCTTGTCGGTGATATAATTCATGCCCACTTTCAACGAGTCGGGGTGAATTGCTATATGCCATTGGAAGTAGCGCTCATTATCGTTAAGGGTGTTATCTTGGTTAATGTCCTCAACATCGGGCGTTGAACGAGATGTCTGGTACTGTCCATCGGACACGTCACTCTGAGATAACGAGTTGCCCTCAGTGCCATTGTAGTGCTTATAGCGCTGGTTGATAGTGTAACGCTTCTCGTCATAGTAGCTGTGGCGATAGAAGGCATAATTGTCGCTAGCTGGGTCATTCAGCGGCGAGAACGGGTCTTCTTCCATAGCGGCCCTCGTAGCAGGGTCCGTGATGGTCTTTTTCAGTTGATCAAGGAACTCTTTATAAGAATTATGAGTAAACTCCTCGGAATTGCTCAAGCCATCAAGACCAACATCCTGCTTAATGCGTGCTCCGTTGCTGTTATCAAAGGCATAAGTCAAAGAAGACTGTGAGGATACCTTACCCCAATGGGTATTAGTGACATAGGTAGAGTCGCTGTTAATGGGCAAACCATTCTCGTAACTCTTGAGACCATCCTTGAGGATATCCTCGCTGACCTCACCCAAGTTGAAATAGAGTTGTCCTCCATCCCTGTTATCCAATTCAGGATCCATAAAGGGGTCTAACATCCAGAACTGTATATACTCAATGTTGGTTTGCTCAAAATTGGTGTTTTCGATTTTGCGCATGATGCCGCCCCATCGTTTCTCGGGATAAAGCAAGTAGCCTTCCTGATCGACATTAGTAGCGTCAAGATTGTACGGACCACGCTCCTTGGGATAGAACGACAGGTTGAGCGTTTGAATAACAGACGATTCACCATAGTTAAGTTCACGTCCGGGGAATACCTCGCTATAAGCAACTTCACGAGCATAGGGATAAGACAATGCATCCAAGTCGTTCTTGATATAACCAGGTGCATAAGATGAATTGCGCTGAGTGAACAAACGGTCGATATAGTACCATGACAGCAATGCACGATTCTTGCCATACTCGACGTTATCGATTTCGCTTGCCTCAGGGAAGAGTGCTTTAGGCGATGGATCATAAGGAGTCGCTGAGAGGAACCACGAGTAGGGCGTGCGCATATCAATACCCGACTGTGTTGACTCGAAGTCATCAATATAGGAACTACCCGAGTTAGAACCACGCTTGGCCTGATGTGGCAACAATTGTGCAAACTCGCCCAAGAAGTTGACGCTTGACGGAGCCACAGCATTGACGGTGGGAATCTTGTTGAGCAAGTTAGTCAGCCACATGAACTGGGTATTATAAGACATATTCACTCCCCAAATCGTGTTGTTAACCAACTCACTACCGATGGCAACCTTGTCACCAATGGCTTTCTCGCCATAGTGCATCACGGTACCGCCGACGTGGAAATTTTTGTTAAAAGCATAGTCCAAATCTAATCCCAGCAACGTCTTTCGTTGCATACTGAATGTCGATTGGTTCTCTAGACGTACGCTGATGGGGGTACCGGCATCGTTAATGCTCTGGTTGAGGATTGTGACTGTACCCATGACGTAGTCGACGGTATAGTCGCTTTGTTCTTTTAACTCCACACCACCGGCTGTCACAACAACCGAACCGCGTGCCACATTGGTGGCGTTGAGTGGGATGACATTACCTCCTGAACTGGACTGGTATTCACCAGCAAGAACAAACTTATTCTTGTCACTGAACTGTTGGGCTACAATCAACGTGGAGTCATATAGTTCGGTGTAGATGTATTTCTTGGCAAGATCGTCGTTATGGAATTGTGTGCGCAGGTGCTCACCGAATGGCTCCACCACAGGGAAAATGATTCTACCTGTTTCTTGGTTGATTGTGTATCCATCGAGGTAGTCAAATTTACCATCAATATGGGGTTCCCTGTTAGCGTCCAAACGGTCCAAATTCATCACTTGCAGCAAAGGAACGCCATTGATAATGGTATCACCAGCGGGGATATAAGTCAATTCGTTACCTGTAGTATCGCTCAAGTACTTGATGTTGAGCTTGAAATTATTTTGATGAATCGAGCTAGCACCCAACGAATAAACATTTTTCATCGCCAAGTCCCACATGGGATAATAAGGCGATGATGTTGTGCTCTTCAACATCTTTACATACAACGACTTATCGGTCGATGAAACCTGGTCTGACAACTCACCCACATGGTAGGTCTTATTGCCACAAGTATACTCGTAGGCCACTGCCAAGATTTCGTCACTAGCCAGTGCAGACTTCAGCATAATGTAGCCCAAAGTAGGATTCAGTGTGTACTCTGTTGCCGGTAACAACCGTGCGCTCTCAATCTTTTCATAGTCGGCACCACTCTCAAAATCATAAGCCTTCAACGGTGCTAGTGCCGACGAAGCCTTATTCATGTATCGTGCTTCGGGATAATTTGCATCGATTTCCCTCATGAGGTTATTGGATTCGTTATCAGGAATATCGGCTCCAGTACCTTTCCAGTGTTTGTTGCTGATATTCTTCTCGGCACCCTCGGCCAGGTCCATAAACGCCATGATGTTACGAGACCCGTTATAGTTGTTGCGCTTATTGGTAATCCACACCTCGATGCGAGTGATTTGAACACGTGAAGAGGGGGTGGGCAAAGATTTGCACCACTCATCATAGTTGTCGCGGAAGTAGTGTGACAGGAAGAAGTTCCTGTTCTGGTCATACTTGTCAATGGTGATGTAGAAATCGGTAGTCTGGGAACCACCCTTAGAGTTCACCGTTTGCGCTTCACTGTTCTGCTGAGAAACCAACGCGGTTGCAGTGAGTTTACCGAACTGCAGCTTGGTCTTAACACCAAACAAGGCAGCACTTCCTCGAATAAGGGATGACCCAGTGGTCATGCTCACGTTACCTGCTTCGATATTCTTGATGATCTCATCTTCCTTGCCTTCGTAGGCCAGCTTCAGGTTCTTGCTGTCGAAGTCAAAAGTCGCTCCGGTATTGTAAGACATATTGAAGCGCATCTTATCGCCCACGGTGGCCGTGATGTTAGCCTGAATCTTCTGGTCGAAGTCAAAATAAGTCTTACGTCGTTGCGAAATGCTCAAAGCGGGGTTATCGGTCGAATTGCTCTTCACACCCATATTGATGATCACCGAACCCGTTGTCTTCAACTGCAAACCACCAGGTCCAAATACCGTCTCTAAGGGTCCCATGCCGAATTGCATGTCCAGGAAGTTGAACGGATCTTTTTCCTGGTTTTGTGCACTCTCGGCATTTTTCTGGCGGTAATACTCCATCATGGAGCGCCTGTAGTCCATGTTACTGTACTCGTCGGGCGACATGATGTAAGGGGTGACGATGTCATAGTCACCCAAGCGCGTGTGTATCACATAGCAACCCGTCTCAGGATCAAACTCCACTTCGCTGGTGATATTAGACGGTGTTTTCAAGTCGGCAGAATACTCACCTAATCCCTGAATATCATCGTAATTTTTGGGGATGGTGGGCTTAACGTCAAAGTGCAGATCCAACTGTGGAGTGGTCTGCTGACGTGCTGAAGGACGTGTATCAGGAGGAGGTGGAGGAGGTGGAAAGGTACTGGTCACATATTGAGCCAGCATAGAGTTATTGCCGGCCCACCAACCGATGAGACCGCCAATGAGTATCGCAAGAAATATTTTTTTACGGTTCAACATTTCTAAAGTTTCTGGTACCAAATTGTCAGCTATTGCTGCGTTAGGGACCTACATCATCTTGAGAGCCTGCTTGATTGCCTGCTCAACGGTTAATGCCGGATTGCTGGCAAACAGGGACTTAAGTACACGCCCCGAGGCTTGTTGTGAGAACCCCAGCATGACAAGGGCAGCAAGAGCTTCATCAAAAGTCTCACCCGCAGCAACGTCTGCTTTCTCTATTAACGTAGAGTCGGCCACTTTTATTTTATCCTTGAGGTCAACAATTATGCGTTGAGCCGTTTTTGCCCCCACCCCTTTAACTGCTTTGAATGCTGCGACATTGCCAGTTGCTACAGCATGTGAGAACTCATCCACATTCAGTGAAGAGAGAATCATGCGTGCTGTATTAGGTCCAACACCACTGACCGAAATCAACAGCAGGAAAGCATCACGCTCATTCTTGGCACTGAAACCATAGAGCAGATGGGCATCCTCGCGAATCGCCTCATATACAAACAGTTTCGCATTGCCACCCACACCTGTTTTTGTCAAGTTATCATAGGTTGACAAGCTGATATTTAATCCGTACCCCACCCCATGAGCGTCAATAACAGCATATGCGGGATTGAGTTCAACGAGTTCGCCTTTAATATATTCAATCATATTATGTCGTATAGTTTTATTCGTTTAATATCAAATCTATCACCCGGTTAATGTCCGAGACGTTTATTTCCCTATTCTGATCGACGTCGGCACGCACTAGTCGGGTAGTACTGTGGGACGAGGAATTACCGATGATGATGTCAATGATCGCCAGCACATCAGCAATATTTATCTCACCATCATTATTCGCGTCACCGCGCAACATCGTGTTCTGTATCACATCATTCACTGCGGCCAGCACATCCAACTTGCCAGCACCCCATTGGGCTTCATTGCCAGAAAGGACTATGTCATCCTTGATGGATGAACGTTTCAATACTTCGCGCACTTGAGCTGTCGTCAACGCTGGATTGACTTGTAACATCAATGCGATTGCACCGGTAACTATAGGAGCCGACATTGAAGTGCCTTGATTAGGATAATAAGGGTAACACTCACCATTCACCACAGCTGGAGATGGCCAGTTTTGACGATTAGAATTCACATCATAGCGGTTGGCCGAAGAGATGAGGATGGCTCCAGGAGCACATACGTCGGGACGCTGAAGCCCATTCTCGTCGGGACCATAAGAAGAAAATGCGGCAATCTCAGATGGACTAAACTCATTAAACGAAACCAAATCACCTGATTGGGTGGTATAACAGTTGCGGGAGCAATATGCACCCACCGAAATGACGCCATCGGTCGTTGCCAGGTCGCTGATTGAGCCGGATGAGGAACCGCCATTCGCTTCAGGCATATTGAACGAGTAGAAGTAGGCATCCTTGGTGCACCATCCGACCAGTTCGGTACCCGCATCGGCAACATACTGCAAGCCAATAAGATGACCTGATTTCACCGACTCCACATCATAGACCCAATAAGAATGATAACGCCCCTCGCCCAACAAGTCGCCATGCTCATCATACTGTGGCTCCAAACCACCCGCAAAGGAAATCTCACCCGTATAAAACGCAGCGAAATCAGGGTCATTTTCACTGGATATCGTGAACACACTATCTTCGGGCATCTTACCCAAGGCAGGTGACGCATACTCCAATTGACCAGTCGTGCGGTTAACGATAACCATGCGTGTGCGATGCTCACGCTGATCATTGCTCCACATGCTGACGTAACCCTTGCGTTGCATCCCTCCCCACTGATTGCGCAAAAAAGTAGTCGCCGTGTCTCCAGAATATTTCATCCTGTATCTGAAACAGATGGGTGCATCGCCATCGTTACCAGCTGAGAGAACACATAAACGTCCCGGCCCAGATAATGAGGCGAAAACACGGCAAAGGAAAGAAGAACCATCGTTGGGGCCGTTATTACTGCCAAGACTCATGTTGATGACACAGGTTTTCCCCACCCTATCAGCATAATCAAAGATGTATTTAACGGCATTCGCGATGTTAACATCGGTCAACTCGCTGGAAGGCATGCCACACGCTACAATATCGGCCTCGGGAGCAACCCCGTTCCATCCGTTGTCAATAAAACTGCCTGCTGCAGTTCCAGTCGTGTGAGTACCATGCGAAGAGTCGGAGCAATCGGCAGTCAAGGCCTTAATCTGCTGTGGTGTTTCGTAGCAAGCGCCAGGCAATTCCAAGCCATCCACAACCGGATGAGGTCCAATCGTGTCGGCGGGCAAATATACGGCACGCACCCTAGTGATACCACTATCGTCACACAGGTTGATGTGATTGAAATCGATGCCCGTGTCAATGACGCCAATAATAACGCCTCGCCCCGTCAATAAACCGATATCTCCACCGAATGAATGAACCGCAGGAACCCCTGAATAATACAGGGCGCTGTCGTTGCACCAGTGCAGAGGTTGAGCCAAGGATACTGAAGTGATGCCATCGGCTGTGAGAACATCCTGCAGGCCTTCGGCAGGGATACGGGCCGAAACAAAGCCATTGAAGATGCCATCGACCTGGACACCACACTCTTGCAGCTCGGTGATGCGACTATTGCCGTCAATTGCAATAAAAGCCTGATATAGTATATTTTTAGGAATAGATAGACGATGAGCACCTAATGAGCCTTTTCCAGACAACATCAATCTTGACGCCACATTTAACGGATGTGCCGCCCATGAAGATATTGTTATTAAAGCCACTGCAAACAGGCAAAATCGTCTCATCATGCCTTTTTAGCTGTTGAGGATAGCATCGATAACCATATTGATGTCACTGATGTTGACCTCATCGTCATTGTTGACATCGGCGCGTCTTACCATTGTGGCATTGACCTCCTCGCCCAGGATGATGCTGATAACGACATTGATATCGCTGATATTAACCTCGCCATCGCCATTAACGTCACAGCTCTCTTCCTCAATGTGCAAGACGTAGCGCAGTCCAGCATAGGCATCGAGTTTGCCTGCACCCCATCGCTCACCATAACCCGATCGCACATACGAATCACGCAACGACGAATGTTGCAACACGTCACGCACGCGAGCTACTGACAATGTTGGGTCGGCCTGCAGCCAAAGTGCAATAGTACCCGCTACAGCTGGTGCCGACATCGATGTTCCCAAGTCAGGCGAATAGGTGTATTCTACTCCATTGACCCATGCCGAGGGTTGCCAGTACTGGATGTTGGGCGGATTAACAAAGTAACGGTTGGCCGACGAAACAAGCACGCTGCCAGGAGCGCACACATCGGGGCGAGCAATACCGTTCTCGTCAGGTCCATAGGATGAGAACGACGAGAGGTAGCCTGGCTGACTATTCTGGCGGAAATAGAACGTGCCGTCGCGCAGAGGCACTGTCTGGCGACTGTTGTATGAACCGACGCTTATCACACTATCGGTTGCAGCAATATCACTGATAGAGCCTACCGAGGAGCCTTTTTCGGCCCACGAGTAGCCGTAACTGGAAATGTAGGCATACTTGGACGTGAATATTGTCAATTCATTGGCTGACGGGCAAAAATATTGGAATCCCAGTTTATAGTTGCTAGAAAGGGCTGTCATGTCGATTTCGCACATCGAGCTGGGTTTGCCATTCACCTCAATAGAGCCGATAATCTCAACTTTACCTGTGAAATAACGGGCAAGCAGGGTGTCGGTCTCGGTCGAGAAATTGGCAATCACACCTCTAGAAGTGGCCCCGATGGGTCGTGAGCGGTAAACGATCTGTCCCGTTGAGGTGTTGAACACGATCATGCGCGTGTTGAACGGTTTGTTGATGCGGCTGCGGGCATTGACGTAGCCAGAATAGACGCTCGACCCACGGAATCCAGCCAACAAAGTATTAACTGTGTCGGTCGACCCGGTAATACTGCGGTGAGAAGTAACTGCATAAGCACCATCGTTACCTGCCGAGGCTACAATGATGCGCCCAGGGCCCGTAACCTGCTTGCATACACGGTTCAAGTAAGATGTGCCATCGTGCGGTCCAACATTAGAGCACAAGCTCATAGAGATGACGCACGGTTTGCCCTTGCGGCGTGCATAGTCAAAGATGTAGGTAATGCAGTTAGCGACACGCACATCGTTAAGTTCGCCCTCAGGCATACCACATAGCACGATATCGGCATCAGGGGCCATGCCATACCAACCATTATCCATATAGCCACCTGCCGCGATACCTGCCGTCAGCGTGCCGTGGTTGGAACACGTGTCATCGGTTGTCAGCATCGAGATTTCACTGGGGGTCTCATAGGCGTTACCAGGTAACCTCACCATATTGATTACAGGGGGATTGGGACCGCTGTCGAGAGGCAGATAGACCGCTTTGACACGCGATTCACCATTCCTGTTATACATATTGATATGGTTGAAGTCAAAACCACAGTCAATCACACCGACAATGACTCCGGCACCCGTGTAGGGCATATCCAGTCCTTCTCCCAAATGCACGGGGTTAACATTAGAAAAATATCTCGACGTATCGACTGCAGTCAACAGCGTCAAAGATTTGGTCACGTGATCAATACCAGCGATATCCTGCAGCGAAAGCGGGTCCAGGTCATCATTGGCGCGAATCGACATGAATTCACCAAAACGGCCTGTAATGGTCACGCCCAACTGTCTGAGCTGAAACAGCTGATACTCCTGCAACTGGTCATTGATTTCCAAAAAAGCCTCGTAATGTCCTCCTGCACCTAGTGCGACAGGACTGAGCCCCACGCTCAACACAAAGCACAGGACGAACCAGCCAAATAGATTCTTCTTCATATTTTACACATCAATTTCTACAAACCATACTTTTAAGTCTTATAGACTTAATTAAACCACAAAAGTAGTAAAAATCAATGGTATAACAGCATTTTTTGCACAAAAAAGAAGTAGAGGCGCATATTTTGCGTCTCTACTATCCTTTTAGCCAAGGTGGCCTAAAACGTTTTGAATTACTTCAAGCTGTTCACATAGTTGCGGAGCGACTCATTATCGGGATCATACTCCAACCACTTTTGGTAATAGGTTTTAGCAGTGGCCTTGTCACCCTTGGTGAAGTAGTAAGTAGCCATGTAGTTGTAGGCATACTTGTAATAGCGTGCGTAATCCTCTTTGTTCTCCTTGGAGTCGAGGATGCTGAGCAGTTCGTTGTAGGCTGCGAGTGCTGCACCGTTGTTGGTATCACCCTCACGGAACTTGGCGATCTTTGCCTTCTGGTTCACGATCTGCACGTTGCCGGGCACGAGCTTGTCTACCTCGTCGATGTACTTCTGCGACTTGGCGAGTGCATCGGCCTTGATTGCGGCATCCAGACCCTCACTGCTGGCAATACCCAGATAGTAGTTGGACAGCGTGAACAGGTCGTTGGATTTGTGGTTGCCATCGTCCACCAGACGCTGGTAGTACTCGGCTGCCTTCACAAAGTTCTCGGCATCAGCATAAGAGTCACCCAGGTTGCGGATCAGGTCGGTATTCTTGGGGTTGAGGTCAATGGCCTTGTTATAGGCATTGATGGCCTCCTCGGCAAGACCGGCGGTCTGCAGTGCCTGACCGTAGTCGGTGTAATCGCGTACCTCGTAGTTGGAGCCCTTGGGCAGAGCGTTGGCGAAGAATGAGCGGCCTGCTTCAACGGCCTCGTTCCACTTCTCGAGCTGCACCAGGTTGTAGAGCTGCATACGCTTCATGTAGAACACCTTATCGTCGGCGGGGTTGAGCTTCTGAACAAGGCTGGTAGCCAGGTCATAAGATTGCTGATACTTCTCGCCAAAGAACAGCAGCTGTACATAGCGCACCTCATCCTGTGCAAAGTGGTTGGGGTTGTTGATATACTTGCCGTACTGCTCAGCGGCCTTTGCACCCAGGTTGTCGCTGTAGTACTTCTCGGCTAATTCGCGCTGTACCAGAGCCGAGTTGGGCACCTTAGCCTGGAGCTCTTCGAGGCGCTCAATAGCCATCGTGGGGTTCACGTTGAAGTAGGTGTTAGCATACTTCACATAAGCCTCGATGTTATTGGGATCCTTGTCGAAGGCCAGCTCATAGATACCGGCTGCGTTACCCCAGTCCTTCTTGTCGGCCTTGGTGTCGGCCTCAAAGATGTAGCTGTCGGGATCATCGGCATTCCACTTACGGGCATTCTTAATGCATTTCTCAATATCTTTGGCATAGGTAGTGGGATTTGCATCGTAGTATGCTCGGGCAATCTCCATTTCCAACTTGGAGTCCTTCTTGGAGAGCTTGCGTGCCTTCTCGAGCAGCGTCTTCACGTCACCGCCATTCTTGAGTGCGATAGCAGCCTGACCCACATAGTTGTAGGGGTTTGATGCATTGGCAGCTATACCCTTCTCAAAGTTGGCAGCAGCTTGAGCCATGTTACCCTGATGCAGGGCGATCTGACCCAGATAGTAGTATGCCTCGGCCTTATCGGTGCTGGCCGCATTCAGGTTGCGCTCGAGCAGTTCCTTGGCATTGTCCAATTTGTCAACCTTGTAGTACTCAATACCGTCCTTGTAGCCTTGTGCGTTGGCTACCAGCGACGCACCCATTAACATGAGTGATGCAAAAAAGAATTTCCGTTTCATTGTAGTAAGAATTAAAATATAGTTGTTAGTTGTTTGTTTCTAGTCCCTACTTTTTAGTTTCTAGTTGTAAGTTTTTAGCCTTTAGTTGCTAATGGCTGTATTTAATTTGGCAATTTTCGTGCCAATTTGTTAACTCATTGAACCTCAACGTATCTAACGGGCTCTGCTGCGGGCAGTATTCCCGTCTGGAGGATGATTTTCTGGCCTATGACTCCCGTAAGGAAGGCAAAGAATCCGTGATCCAGAGTGCCGTTATAGGAGGCGTCGATGGCCCAGATGGTGCGCACGAGGGGATACTCGCCGCTGTTGATATAGGCCTGATAGGGCTTGAAGGCCCTGATCTGGTCGTCGGCGCGCAAGGGCATCACCTTGATGCGGTCAGTAAAGTCGATCATACTCACTTCGTCCTTGGTCTTCAGTTCCTCATACTTCTGGGCAATGGGCATCTCGGCGCTTTTCAAGTCGCTGGTGATCCAGCTCACCCCAATAAAGCCGATGACGTTTTTGTACTTCTCCACAGCCTCAAAGACACCCTTGCTGCTGTCCCTGGCATAGACGTTAGGACCGAACTTGCCGCCATTAAGGAATTTCTCTTTCATGTAGCGTACAACGCCTGTTCCTGACCCGTCAAACATCACCTTGATAGTATCATTCTTGAGTTTGGTCGGGAAGACCTCACCCCATCGTTTCACCTTGCCGGTGAAGATGTCACGCAGGTCCTCCATAGTCAACTCACTGATATCGTTCTGCTTGTTGACGATGATGGCGATGGCGTCGACAGCTATCATTCGTGAGCGGTAGCCGCGGCCCAATTTCTTGAGGCTCTGGCGCTGGTCAGGAGTCAAGTCACGGGATGTGATGATAAGGTCAACCTTGTTGTGCATCAGTGAGTCGAGGGCGTCATGCTCGTTAATGTACTCTGGCATGATGCTGGCCTCGGGGTACTGGTACTCAAACACGGCAATTTCCTGCTCCAATACACTCTGGAACGATTCATCGCACATGATTTTGGCAATGCCGCGTGTGCTGGTGCTCTTTGGACGCTGGTCGCCACAAGAACTGATTAGCAGGGCCGCCACGGCCACAAGTGAGATTACAAGGATATTATTTCGCATCTTCTTCATCATCATAACGTCGCATTCCATAGGTGTGTTCACCTGTTACTTCACGATATCCGCGGTAAATGCCATAAGCAGCAAACACCACAGCCAACAGCCACCTGAGGCCCTTCCACAGGGGAGCATTATTCCAGTCAAAGAAATTTATGGCCATCAAGACAGCCATGCCCAAATAGACCACGACCATGAAGATGCCAAAAAACATCTGGATGCCTCGATTGATGTTTGTTTTATGTTGGTTCATCGGTTAGGATTTTTAATTACTCGTTTATCCACTTGCCGTTAGACGTTCGCGGGGGCAAATGGTTTATTATTATCAAACGACAAAATTAGCATTTTATCCTCATATTCCA
>JAEEGF011903740.1_pt1 | contig 19880 bp, 12 predicted proteins | sample 9134171 | NCBI WGS metagenome assembly JAEEGF01 (sample SAMN16246542, study PRJNA631951) | gut metagenome | biome: gut microbiome; feature: rumen; material: AP-attached | host: Bos | place: Iran: Karaj | collected 2018-10
GATGGACTACACATTGAACACCGCAAATTTTGAAGAAGAAGTGCTTAAGAGCAAGCTGCCTGTGCTGGTTGATTTTTCTGCAGACTGGTGCGGCCCTTGCAAGATGATGGCTCCGATGATTGACGAGTTTGCTGAAGAGTACGAAGGGGAACTCAAGGTTGGTAAGCTCAGCGTGGATCTTTCACCTGAAATAGCACAGAAGTACAATGTTATGTCAATACCGATGTTCGCGTTCTTCAAGAACGGACAGGTTGTTGAGACCGCCGTCGGAGCACTGGACAAGGCTAAATTACAGACGATCATCGACAAGGTGCTGGCTTAATAGGCCAGCACTTTTTCCGACAGGAATTACCTGTGCCGTGCCGCCGTGCGTGGTATGCTAAAGAGGTGGCGCAGGTTTTGGATGTACCGGGAGAGTTATTGTTGTGGCTGATAAGATAACCAGATTTGAAGACTATGTTAATAAGGAAGGCAGACAGGATCACGCAGGCCCTCACAGGGAAGGGGAGTCTGACTCTTTTGGCAAAAGAGCTGATGGCCAGGCAGAAGAATCCGCTAATGTTGAAGGAAGACACGACGCTGCCCCACAGAAAAGCCCTGAGAAACCTGAGCAGGGCCTCACTCAGGAGATCCTGAGCATAGAGATCGAGGATCCTGTGCAGTTCTTTACTGAAGAGGAGCGGCAGGAGTACTATGCACAGATGCGCAGGAAAGAGACCGAGGACCGCATCAAGAGGCGTACTGAGGAAGAGCGCGCCGCCATTCGCAGGGAGCAGGAAAAAGAGAGATCGGAGTCCGCGGGAGAATCTGCCGGAGGTGAGAACCGAAGGCATGAGCTGACCGGATCTCGAAGAGATGCGGCCGGGAGCAGCTCAAAAAGATCTGAGTCCGACGAATCTGCAAGGAAGCCGGAGAGCAAGCGAAAGACCGGGGATGGCAGGAAGGATGATGACAGCCCTGCAAGGAAGCAAGAGAGCAAGCGAAGGACCGGTGACGACAGTAAGGGTGATAACAGCCCTGCAAGAGAAGCCGGGCAGGACCGTGAGCGCCGTTCAAAAGACGACAGACGGGATAGCGAGCGTGCCCCGGAAGATAAAAGACGAAGACCCGATCCAAGGGCATATGATGAATACCGGGATAATGAATATGACGAGGGGTTTGACGATGATGAATACATCGACGATGATGAGACTTCAGGCGTCAACATGGACCTTGTTGTAAGAATCGCCTCTGTGATAACGGGAATCCTTATCCTTGCCTTCATAGGCATTGCGGTTAAGGTAAAGGTTTTTGACAGATATTTTACCCCCGACCCTGACGAAACGGAGACCGTTGTAGTGTCCCTGCCTGCAGGATACACAGCCCAGGACGACACAGTGGTCGTTTCGGGGGCGTCATCACTCAATCTGAGGACAGTCCCCAGCACCGGAAGCGATGAGTACATTGCCATGGCTGTTGATGAGGGAACGGAACTCAAAAGGATTGCAGTAAGCGAAGACGGAAAGTGGGCCCTTGTTGAATACAACGGGCAGCAGCTCTACGTCTCAATGAAGTATCTCAAAGTAAAGTGAACTTTTAAGATAGCAGAATTATCAGGAGTGGAGATATCTGTAGAATTTATCCAGAGCCTCCGACAGGCTGTCTGTGGTGCGAACGCACAGCTCCACCTGGTCAAGGATGCGTGCTGTATCTGCAGCGGAGATGCTTTCACCTGCATCAGCCACTTCCGGCGCGGAGACATCAATCTGCAAGGAGGCGTCAAGCTCCTTGCCGCTGCCATTTGCGGAGTACTGCAGGATAGCCTTTGCGGAAGACTCCTCAAGACTCTTGCAGTCCATGTTGACAAGGAGCAGCTGATGGAAATCCCTTACTCTTTCATATAGTGCAGGGAACTTTTTTGACACGAGCGTCAGCTCATCCAGGATCTGTTCCCTTGCCTGAAGGCAGAAAAGGGTATAAACGGCCTCGGTAATCTCGGGCGGTTCGATCTCATCCTCATAGGAGCCGTTCTCATAGTTGTCCTTGGTGGCGAAGTACTCGCAGATCTCCTGTACCAGAGCGCCTATGCGGCCGTTGTCATAAAGTTTTTGAAGTTCTTCCAGAATTTTTTCTTCCATATGGATATTTTAACACATTTATCAGGAGTACAAAGACATGAAGATTGGTATCTTTGATTCCGGGATAGGTGGCCTGTCGGTTCTTCACGAGGCCATGCATCTTCTCCCGGATCAGGAATATATCTTTTACGCAGATACAGAGCACGTGCCCTACGGGCTCAAGACGCCGCCGCAGATCATCGGGTACGCCACTGAGATCACGCAGTTCCTTATCAGGCAGGGCGTCGATGCGATAGTAGTGGCCTGCAATACGGCAACAAGTGTCGCCATCAAGGAGCTTCGCCGCACCTTCGACATCCCGATCCTCGGCATGGAGCCTGCAGTTAAGCCTGCGGTGGAGGGAACGGAAGGCAAGCGCATAATGGTCATCGCAACTCCCGTCACCATAAGGGAGGACAAGTTAAAAGACCTGCTTCACCGGGTGGATGAGAATCACAGAGTGGACCTGCTGGCAATGCCAAGGCTCGTTGAGTTCGCTGAGCGGGAGGAATTTGAGAGCGACGAAGTCTATAAATACGTAGAGGAGCAGTTCTCCGGCTTTGACAAAGATGAGTACTGCGCTCTGGTGCTTGGATGTACCCATTTTAATTACTTCAAACCCGCATACAGGAAGTATTTTGGCAGTGAGACCCTTCTCATTGACGGCAACAGAGGCACTGTGAGACACCTGGCAGATGTGCTCTCGCTGAAGTTATCACCAGATATAGATAAAAAAATCGAAGATGAACACAATATATTGTGCCCGCAAAATATCAAATATTTTTTCTCCGGAAAAGAACTCTCGGATGAAAAAACGCTGGAACACCTGAAAAGACTGCATTTGCGCCTCGAAGAGGTGAGAAATATTTGAACTTGAAATTCACAATATAATGTATTATTATATTAATGTAACCACAAGATGTAGTGATTCTTGTGGCTACATTTTCGTTTGAACCATATTTTGAAATCATTACATAAATTGCACCACAACATCGAAGGGGGATACCTATGAAGATCATCAAGAGAAGCGGAAAAGAAGTTGCTTTCGACGGAAGTAAGATTGTCGCCGCCATTGAAAAGGCCAATCAGGAAGTTACAGAGGAAAAGAAGCTGACGGACGGCCAGATCAGCGACATCGAGAAAGCTGTTGAGAAGCAGTGCGCGTCTCTTACCCGTGCAGCCAGCGTCGAGGAGATCCAGGACATGGTCGAGGACGGCCTTATGAAGTCCGGCAAGTTCGAGGTTGCAAGGAAATATATCACATACCGTTACAAGCACGCCCTCGTAAGAAAGTCCAACACAACAGACGAGCAGATCATGGCTCTTATCGAGTGCAGCAACGAGGAAGTAAAGCAGGAGAACTCCAACAAGAACCCCACTGTCAACAGCGTACAGAGGGATTACATGGCAGGTGAGGTGTCCAAGGACATTACGAAGAGATTTCTTTTGCCTGATGATGTAGTCAAGGCCCACGAAGAAGGAATCATCCACTTCCACGACGCCGACTACTTCGCACAGCATATGCACAACTGCTGCCTTGTTAACCTTGAGGATATGCTGCAGAACGGAACCGTTATCTCAGAGACCATGATCGAGCGTCCCAAGAGCTTTTCCACAGCCTGCAACATCGCAACACAGGCCATCGCACAGATTGCAAGCTCACAGTACGGCGGACAGAGTATCACTCTTTCACACCTTGTTCCTTTTGTTGATGTCAGCAGACAGAAGTTCAGGAAGGAAGTTGCCCTGGAGTTTGAGACCGCAGGCATGAAGATCAACAAGAAGCAGGTCGACGAGATCGCAGAGATGCGTGTTAAAAAAGAGATCGAGAGAGGCTGCCAGGTGATCCAGTATCAGGTAATCACCCTTATGACCACCAACGGCCAGGCGCCTTTCATCACAGTATATATGTACCTCGATGAGGTGCCTGAGGGCCAGATGAGAGAGGATCTTGCAATGGTCATCGAGGAGATGCTCAGGCAGAGGATCTTTGGCGTCAAGAACGAGAAGGGTCAGCTCATAACACCTGCTTTCCCTAAGCTCATCTACGTTCTGGATGAGGACAACATCCACGAGGATTCCAAGTACTGGTACCTGACAGAGCTTGCAGCAAAGTGCACAGCCAAGAGAATGGTTCCCGATTACATCTCAGCCAAGAAGATGAGAGAGCTCAAGAAGGGCGATGTTTATCCTTGCATGGGCTGTAGATCTTTCCTTACACCCGACAATGAAGGGCTTGCTGAGGGACTGTGCAATGCAGGCAACAAGGCCAAGGCCAAGAATTACGTCGAGGGAACTCACAAGTACTACGGAAGATTCAACCAGGGCGTTGTCACACTTAACCTCGTAGACGTTGCCTGCTCATCAGCCAAGGATGAGGACAAGTTCTGGCAGATCCTTGAGGACAGATGCGAACTCTGCTACAGAGCTCTGATGGCAAGACACAACAGGCTCCTGGGAACACCTTCCGATGTGGCTCCTATTCTTTGGCAGAACGGAGCACTTGCAAGACTTGAAAAGGGTGAAGTCATCGATCCGCTGCTTTTTGGCAACTACTCAACAATTTCCCTCGGCTATGCGGGACTTTGCGAGTGTACCAAGTACATGAAGGGCGTATCCCACACCGATCCCAGAGGAAAAGACTTTGCGCTTAAGGTAATGCAGTTCCTCAACGACAAGTGCGCAGCCTGGAGGGCAAAAGAGAACATCTCCTTCAGCCTCTACGGGACTCCTCTTGAGTCAACAACCTACAAGTTTGCAAAAGCGCTTCAGCAGAGATTTGGAATCATTCCTGAAGTTACTGATAAGAACTACATCACAAACAGCTACCACGTACACGTTACCGAGCAGATCGATGCCTTCACAAAGCTCAAGTTCGAGGCTGAGTTCCAGGCACTTTCACCCGGAGGAGCAATCAGCTACGTTGAGGTTCCGGACATGAACAGCAACATCGAGGCTGTAACTTCCGTAATGAAGTACATCTACGATAACATCATGTACGCAGAGCTCAACACCAAGTCAGATTTCTGCCAGTGCTGCGGCTACGACGGAGAGATCAAGATCGTCACAGACACAGACGGCAAGCTCATCTGGGAATGCCCTAACTGCGGCAACCGCGACCAGAACAAGATGAACGTTGCAAGACGTACCTGCGGCTACATCGGAACACAGTTCTGGAACCAGGGAAGAACACAGGAGATCAAGGAGAGAGTGCTCCACATGTCCAATCCCAGGATTTCCTGACAAGTGAAAAGTGATGGTAGAGGCGCCTGCCTTTACCATACATATGAAAATGCAACCCGTGAGGGTATTGCTGGGGATGAAAAAGTATTGAATACAATGCGAGCCGGGTCATGTACCCGGCTTGTGTTGGCATGAGGTGACAAAGGGTTATGAATTACGGACAGATTTATTATAACGATGTGGCAAACGGCGTCGGCTGCAGGACGGCTCTTTTTGTTTCAGGCTGCACTCACCACTGCAAGGGGTGTTTTAACGAGGTGACCTGGGACTTTAACTACGGAGAGCCCTATACAAAAGAAGTTGAGAATGATATCATCGAATCACTGAAACCCTCGCATATCGCAGGGCTTACCATCCTCGGCGGCGAGCCCATGGAGATCGCCAATCAGAAAGAGATAAGGCCGCTTCTTGAGCGAATCCGGAAGGAGATCCCGAGGGCGACCATCTGGATCTACTCAGGATACCTGTGGGAAGAGCTCACCGATGAGACGAACAGGCGCTGCCACGGCGAGGACACAGACGCAATCCTGTCCAAGACGGACGTCCTTGTGGACGGCGAGTTCATGCAGGATAAAAAGAACCTTATGCTCAGGTTCAGGGGGTCAGAGAACCAGAGAGTCATCGACGTAAAGAGCACCCTTGAAAAGGGCGAGGTCGTGCTTTCAAAGTACAACGACAGGGATGAATCCCGGCTCTCCTGACAGGTGACGGGCCACATAAAGAAGATAATCGGAGGTAAATCTATGTTTAGAAGAACCTACAGAAAAGTGATGGGGATAGCGCTATCTGCAGCTTTGGCAGTGACGTCCCCATCATTTTCTGTTTTAGCGCAGGAAAATATGTCTATAGGTGATGGATCAGGTACAGGTAAGGAGACAGGCGCCGGCGATGGATACATGGAAGGCGGGAAGGAAGTTGTCGGCGGCGGGGACGAAAAAAGCGCTTTCACTGAGGATGCAGAAGCTGCAGCGGTTAGTGCTTTAAAAGATACAGGATATGCAGCAGATGACGCTTCAGAAGATGCGGAAAATGCAGGAGATGGCGCCGTCAAAGAAACGGCAGATACAGCAGACGACGCTGGCAAAGAAGCAGCGGATACGTCAGATGACTCCGGCAGAGATGCCGTGGAAGATATCACAGACTGCGGCGATGATCTGGCAGATGAAGATGCAGACTCTGAGGGCGAAACCGGCGCTGAAGAACATATCCCTGAAGAAGGCGTAGAACTTTTGGATAAGGCCGACCCTGAAGATGCGCCGGAAGAGGAAGTCAGCTACAACACCGATATTTCTTTTCCCGAGGGTTTTGAAGGTTATGTGGATGATGAAGCTGTGGAAGCTTATGAGGAAGAGGAGGTACTCCTTGGGTCCCCTGTGGAAGGCGCGGTCAACCTTGACATTTCGGGCACCTTTTATACCCTGAGCGCAGAGAAGATCCTGGGGCAGATCAACAAGATAAGATATGAAGCCTGCAAGGAAGGTATTTATTACCACGCTTATGGCCGAAATCTCACCCTGGATGACTACCATCCTCTGGAGTGGTCAGCAGCTCTGGAGCACGGCACAAGGATAAGGGCCATCGAAGCTGCCATGATAATGGCTCATTCCACACTGGGAGGAGGGAGTATCTATGAGCATGCAGATGAAGTCCAGTCCGGTTTGTGGCGCGGCACAGGTGAGAACCTGGCCTGGAACAACAATCATGACAGTTCAGGTATTACCTACGGAATAAACCAGTTCTACAATGAAAAGAGCCTGTATATACAGACAAAAACCTGGAGTGGGGCGACCGGCCACTATGTGAATCTCATTAACCCGAACTACCGCTATGTGGGCGTGGGGTGCTGTATGATGGACAACGCTCCCTACGGCTGGAACACGGTAGCCATGCAGCTGGCCATCGTCTCAGATGACATTGTGGAGAGCGGCATAGTGGATACCACCAAGGACAACAGGAGCGGCAAGCTGACCTATTCGATCCCGGTAAGGCCCGGGTACTTCAAGAGCCTTAAGATCACCGGCGATGCGTCGGTGCCCAAGGGTTATCAGAGGGAGTACAGCGCCTCTGCGGGCATCACGGTTCCCAACGGCTACGGCGGAGCATCGGGAACTTACAAAGTTTCTGAAGCTTCCAAAGATACCATCGGCTGGTCTTCCGGCGATGAGGGAATCTTTACTGTGGAAGACGGCGTTGTCACCGGAGTAATGGGCGGAAAAGCCACGCTGAGCGCCAGAGTCGGCTCGGTGTCAGCCACAAAAGATATCACAGTCACTGTCTCCATGGAGGACATCCTGGTGTCTGAGCAGGGCAGCAGTGATGAACTCGTGGAGATGGAGATCGACAGGAACGAAGTAAAGAACAAAATCCTTGTGATTTCCTATTTTCCCAAGGATACGACAGATGCAAAAAAGGCCACCTTCAAGAGCAGCAACACCGGCGTTGTCAGTGTGGATACAGCAGGAAAGCTGACCTTCAAAAAGCCGGGAACGGCTACGATCACTGTAAGCGCCAAGTCCTCCAATAAAGACGTGGGAAAAGATGGGACCATCTCAAAGACTTTTAACGTCAAAGTTTCAGCTCCCGTGACTGCTATTTCATTGAACAAGACCGCAGTTACGCTTAATTACACTGGGAAAACTCCTCCGACAGCGGCCCTCAAGGTCAGCTTTGTGCCGTCGGATACTGAGTTTGAAAAGACAGCGGTATTCACCAGCAGCGACGAGTCAATCGCCAAAGTGGACCAAAACGGAAAGGTGACGGCCGTGTCCGGCGGAGAGGCAGTTATCACGGCTTCTGCCTATGGCTATACCTCAGAGTGCGCCGTCAAAGTTGTTGCGCCTCTTAAATCCATGAGCGTAAGTGAATCTGCCGCAAAGCTCTATCTCCCCGACAAAAAGGGCAATATTGAAGTCCGGCTTGAGCCACTTTATACATCAGATAAAGAAGTTGTCTTCACAAGCTCTGACCCGGGCAGACTTAAGTTTTCGGGCTCAGATGGTGGCAGCAAACTCACTGTGACTGCTGAGAACGGAATTGCAAGAGCGCAGATTGAGGGCGTCTCGGATTCAAATGCAGATGCCACTATCGAAGTTTCGGCAGCAGGCGGCAAATTCAAAAAGTCTGTGCAGGTAATAATCGCAAAGCCTTCCGAGAGCGTTTCAATCAGTCTCTATGGAAAAGAGCTTTCGGCTGGTGAAGTAATAGACATGGGCGTTGGCAGTGCCATAGAGCCCGAAGCGGTGGTTCTTCCCGCTGATGCCTATGATACAACTGCTGAGTGGACAAGCTCCGATCCGATGGTTGCCAGCGTAAACAGCAGCGGCCGCATCGTGGCTCTGCGTGAGGGCGTTGCTGTGATAACATCCACCAGCTACAACGCAAAAGAGCCGGTTGCCGCATCTTTTAAAGTCAGAGTCTCAAGACAGATTGTTTCCCTGTCCTTAAACAGAGATGAGGTTGAACTGTACACAGATGAGACCTATGCGTTGACTGCTTTTGTATCACCTGAAGGTGTCACGGATGCTGAGGGCGCAGATCTTCCCATCAGCTATAAGTCCTCAGACCCTGCGGTTGCAACTGTTTCGGCTAAGGGCCTCATAACAGCTGTTTCCGAGGGCGAGGCCACTATCACGGCTTCTGTTCGTGCAGGAACTGATTCTTTTGACGTTCTCGAAGATGAGTGCAGGGTAGTTGTCCGCAGACCGGACCCTGCATATTACGAGGGTGATACACCCTATCCCGGTGATGATGTTAACGGAATCTGGCTTGCAAGAGAGAGCTACAAAGAACTTAAGTACTATACCGGAAAGCCGGTGACCCAGGACGAAATCAGGATATATCACGGAAAGCGCCTTCTGACCGCAGGCATTGACTACACAGTAAGCTATAAGAACAATGTGAAGCCGGCTTATCACACGGATCCCAAGCCACCTCAGATGATCGTCAAGCTCAAGGGACAGTACAGCGGTTCAAAGACCTATCTCTTTAGCATCGACGGCGCATTCATGGAAAAGAACTTAGGGCTTGCAAAGATAACTGTCAGTCCTTCGAAAGTTCTTTTTGACGGAAGTGAACCTGATGTAAAGCTGACTGTTAAGCTGCAGGGTGAGGAAGTGCCTGCGGAAAAATACGACTGGTATGTCTGCGAGAATGGCGCTGGTGAGGTGACTCTTCTTGTATACGCGTCTGAAGAGGGAAGTCTGGAAAGATACTGGGGAACAGCGAGGGTAAGGCTCAAGGTTACCGGAGACAGATCCATGAAGGCGGTTACTTTCGAGGGCATCTCCGATCAGATCTACAGCGCCGGCGCTGCAGCTGATGGCGGAATACAGCTGCCCGACCTTAAGCTTCTCTATAACGGCGAGAGTCTTAACATCGGATCCGACTATAAGCTCACCTACAAGGCGAACACCAAGGCGGGAACCGCCACAGTCACAGCAACGGGCCTTGGAAGGTATTCAGGAACTGTGAAAAAGACCTTTAAGATCCTGCCTAATGATGGCACCGCTGCCGGATATAAGCTGAAAGTGTATGCAAAACCTGAAGCAAGATACACCAAGGGCGGCGTGACTCCTGATATAAAGATAAAGGACAGCGACGGATTGTTCCTTACACCCAAGATCGACTACACAGTCAGCGTGCTGAAAAAGAGCAACCTTGCTCCCGGCGTGATGACCTGTGTTGTGACGGGCAAGGGCAACTACAAGGGATATAAGTCGGATGAGATCAAGATTACGGTGACAGGCGGCGACCTGTCCGCGGCCGCCATGACTGTTCAGGACAAGGCTTATACAACCAAGAAGAACGGCTGGAAGAGCAGTGTTAAGCTCGCCGATGTAAACGGAAAAGCCCTTCAGGCAGGAAAAGACTATGACAAAGAGGTGATCTATTCCTACAGCGGCCAGACACCGGACGGATGCCCTGCTGCAGGCACTGTTGTGTACGTGACTGTCCTTGGAAAGGGATTCTATGAGGGATCAGCCATAACCGGCAGCTACAGGATCTATGAGAAGGGCATTGATAAGATGAAGGTTGTCATCGACAGCTCTTTTTACACAGGAAGACCTGTGGAGCCGGGAAAGGACAAAATTCATATCTATGCTTCTGCAGCTGATGCCAAAAAGGGTATCGAGATCGGCAACGCCGGGGACTACTATCAGATCCTTGGCTACAGCAATAACATCAAGGCCGGAACCGCAAAGATAACACTCAGGGGCAGAGGACTTCTTGGGGGAACAAAGATCTATACCTTTAAGATCCTGAAAATGCCTTACGGTGGATAAATCAGTACAAAATATTCCATATTTGGAGCAGTGTAAGCACTTACAATTGCAAAACCTTACTGATATTATAATGGTGTCAGTAAGGTTTTCTTTTGCATAGTAAAATAGTTACATAAGATTCTTTTGTATCTGCTGACGTTTGTGGTTTTGATGGTTGATCACAGGAGGCCTGCCATGGGAGATGGGAGATTCGATCTTATAACATTTGGAGAGATTATGCTTCGCCTTTCTCCGCCTAATTACGAGCTTATGACCAGGGGAGATGTATTTGACAAGCGGGCAGGCGGATCCGAGCTGAATGTAGCGTCCGGGGTTGCTCTTTTGGGGCTTCGCACCGGCGTTATATCAAGGCTTCCCCAGAATGCGCTGGGAACTTTTATCAAGAACAGGATAAGGTTTGAGGGCGTATCCGACGACTACCTTATCTACGATGAATCACCCGAGGCAAGACTCGGCATCTACTACTACGAGAACGGGGCAGCACCGAGAAAGCCTTCTATCGTATATGACAGGATGAATTCATCAATAACCAGGATCTCTTTGGACGAAGTTCCTCAGAGTGTCTACAAGAACACCAGAATGTTTCACACAAGCGGCATCACCCTCGCCCTTGGCGAGAGCACAAGGGAAGTGGCAATAGCCATGATAAAGAGGTTCAAAGAAAGCGGTGCCCTTGTTTCCTTTGATTGCAACTACAGGGCGAACCTTTGGAGCGAAGAGGATGCAAGAAATACAATAAAAAGTATTCTTCCCTATGTTGATATTCTCTTTGTTTCAGAGGAGACCAGTCGCCGCATGATGCAGAAAGAGGGGGATCTTCATAGTATTATGAAGAGCTACACCCAGGAGTTCCCTGTAAAGATTGTCTGCACCACACAGCGCGAGGTAATAAGTCCCAAGAAGCACAATTTTACTTCGACGATCTATAGCGCCACAAAAGACGCTTTTTACACGGAAGAGCCCTATAAGGGCATAGACGTGATAGACAGGATTGGCTCGGGAGATGCGTATGTATCAGGCGTTCTGTACGGACTTTTGAAGTATGACGATGTACAGAAGGCACTCTACTACGGCAATGCCACTTCCAGTGCCAAGAACACGGTCCCGGGAGACCTTCCCGCCTGTGATCTTCAGGTTATTGACAGCATCATCAGGAATCACCACACTGACGGACCCGTCAGCGAGCTCAACAGGTGAAGGACCACTTAATCAATTCGCCGATCTACGTTCGCCATAACGTATTTCCTTTCAAAAACCTCTAACGGCAGGTTTAAGACCTGCAACCCCAAAAGACCGGCACTGGCCGGTCTTTTTCGTGTTATAAAAAGTTTGTTGTTTTTTAAAGCACATCGGCGGTGTATAATGTGGATAACATTTTTTGGAGCAGCTTCCGGTGGACAAGGTTGTTGCAGGAAGGGATTTTTCATGAAAGAAGCATATTTTGCCGGCGGATGCTTTTGGTGTGTCACGCCGATCTACAAGATGTACGGAGTTGAAAAGGTGATCTGCGGCTACGCGGGCGGAGATGAGGTCAACCCGACCTATGAGCAGGTCAAGCACCAGGAGACCGGTCACAGGGAGACCATAAAGCTGGTCTATGACTCGGAGAAGGTGGCCTATGAAAAGCTCCTTGATATCTACTTTGCCAATGTGGATCCTTTTGACGGCGAAGGGCAGTTTATCGACAAGGGATTCTCTTATACGCTGGCTATCTTCTATACTTCTGAAGAGGAGCTCTCGGCAGCTAAGGAGAAGATTGCGCAGATAGAGAGTGAGAGCGGTAAAAAGACGCAGGTAGCTCTTTTGCCTTACAAGAATTTCTATGAGGCTGAGGAGTACCATCAGGACTACTATCTGAAGAACCCTGAGGCCTTTGAGAAGGAGCTTCGAGAGTCGGGGCGAAAGTAGGACACAGGGGGCGGTTCTTGCTGCACCAACTTGACAACCCGCTTTAAAGCTACTAAAATCAACCTAATATAAATACGACGTTGATGAGGAATAGTAGCTGCGTAAGCGTCACAGAGAGAGAGCCGCCGGTGGAAGGCTCTTACGTCCAAACAGTGAACCTGCCCCGGAGTCCTGCGTGAAAAGCGGCCAAGATATCTGAGCAAACGGCAGAAGAAGCCGTTGCAGCCGAGTAAGCGCAGCGTTTCCCGCGTTAAGGGAGAGAATTAAGTGAGATCTGCAGTTCTTTTGACTGAGAATGCAGATTTAAATAGGGTGGTACCGCCGATTAGCCTTCGGTCCCTGTTTTTGCGGGGACGCGAAGGTTTTTTTATAGATTTACAGCGCCCCATGAAAAGCGCTCAGGACTAAATCCGAACAGAAAAGGAGAAAAACTATGGCAGACAACAAGAAATTAGTCGCAGAGATCACCTCAATGGATGAGGACTTTACACAGTGGTACACAGATGTGTGCATCAAGGCTGACCTTATCAGCTACTCCAACATCAAGGGCTGCATGGTCATTAAGCCTGCAGGCTACGCCATCTGGGAGCTGATCCAGAAGCATCTGGATGCAAGATTCAAGGAGACGGGAGTGCAGAACGCATACCTTCCCATGTTCATCCCTGAGTCACTGCTTCAGAAGGAGAAGGATCACGTAGAAGGCTTTGCGCCGGAAGTAGCATGGGTTACCCACGGCGGACTTGAGCCCCTCACAGAGAGGTACTGTGTGCGTCCCACATCAGAGACACTTTTCTGCGATTACTACAAGGGAGAAATTCATTCTTACAAGGATCTTCCTCAGGTTCTGAACCAGTGGTGCAGCGTTGTCAGATGGGAGAAAGAGACAAGGCCGTTCCTCCGGAGCCGCGAGTTCCTCTGGCAGGAGGGTCACACAGCCCATGCCACCATGGAAGAGGCAGAGCAGAGAACACAGCAGATGCTGAACGTATATGCTGATTTCCTTGAGAATGACATGGCAATCCCTGTTATCAAGGGACAGAAGACAGATAAAGAGAAGTTCGCAGGAGCCGAAGCAACCTACACGGTTGAGGCGCTCATGCACGACGGAAGAGCTCTTCAGAGCGCTACCAGCCACAACTTCGGCGATGGCTTTGCCAAGGCTTTCGGAATCCAGTATGCGGGAAAAGACAACCAGCTTCACTATGTATGCCAGACTTCCTGGGGTCTTACAACAAGGACAATCGGCGCCATGATCATGGTACACGGCGACAACTACGGACTCGTTGTACCGCCCAAGATCGCTCCTGTTCAGGTTGTTGTTATTCCTATTCAGCAGAAGAAAGAGGGCGTTCTCGATGCGGCTTACGGCATAGCAAAGAGCCTTTCTGATTTCAGAGTTAAGACAGATGACACCGACAAGACACCGGGCTTTAAGTTTGCCGAGCAGGAGATGCGCGGAATTCCGATCCGTGTTGAGATCGGACCCAAGGATCTTGAGGCAGGCAAGTGCGTGCTTGTAAGACGTGACACCAGGGAAAAGACAGAAGTTGCTATCTCAGATGTTCCCGCAAAGGTCGGAGAGCTTCTTGAGCAGATCCAGAACGACATGCTCGCAAGGGCCAAGAAGCACCTCGAGGAGCACACATTCGCAGCTCACAACAAAGAGGAGTTTGCAGAGGCCTTCAAGGAGACAAAGGGCTTTGTCAAGGCTATGTGGTGCGGCTGCAGGGAGTGTGAGGACAGAGTTAAGGAAGAGTACTCCGCTACAAGCAGATGTATTCCTTTCGAGCAGGAGAATCTCTCCGATACCTGCGTAGTCTGCGGCAAGCCTGCGACTAAGATGGTTTACTGGGGCAGAGCATACTGATATAGTGCTACGGACCTGGGGGACGGGGTTAGTGGTCCATTTTGTATTGAACAAAATGGACCACTAACCCCGACCCCCAGGTCCGTTTTTGTTTTGGGTTGAGCAAAATGGACCAACAACCCCGACCCCCAGGTCCGTTTTTGTTTTGGGGTGAGCAAAGTGTCCCAGCACCCCCGACCTCATGGTTCACCGCCCCATCATGTGGGCGTAGTGTTCTTTTTTGTAGTCGTACATGCGCTTGTCGGCCAGCATGAATACAGTGTGGGGATTTCTGTCGTCGGTCTCGTGACTGAAGGCATAGCCATAGGATACGCTGTGGTTTATCTCCACATCTTCTTTATCCAGTTCCAGAAGCTTTTCGTCCAGGGTCTTAAGCAGCCCGTCCAGTTTGTCCAATTCTATAGAGTCTATGAGGACTATGAACTCGTCGCCTCCTGTTCGGTGGCATGAGCCTATGCCATTGAAAACCGCTGCCAGCGTGGTGGCAAATGACTTAAGAAGTCTGTCTCCTGCGGGGTGGCCTGAGTTGTCATTGACTTCCTTAAGACCGTTGAGGTCCAGGGAGAGCACACAGAAGTCAGATTCAGACTTATTGAGCTCATGCATCTTCTCGTCACAGCTGACCCTGTTGGGGAGCCCTGTGAGGTTGTCGATGTAGGCAATCTTGGTGAGCGCTGCGTATTCCTGTTTTTTGGCAAAAGAGTGGGTCATGAAGATGAAGTAGTTGAGCAGCTGCATCATTGTAAAGAACAGGGCACCGGTGGGTATGAGAGCAATAAGAATCACACTCTGCCTGTAATCTGCCATACGCTTTGTGATCGCCACAACCGCATAGAGTATCAGCGATACAGTAAGGACTGTGAGCCCCAGCATGGAAGTCTTAAGTGAGATTGTCGCGGATTTGTCTTTTATATCGATGTAGTCGTAGGTAAAAAGAAGCAGTATCCCGACAAAGGCGATCACGTAATAGGGTATCTGGAAGTGGTTTATGTGGACTATATTAAAAGAGTGCATGATGATAAAAAACGCCGAAAAGCCCACTGTTGCGAAGCCCATTACGAGTGTGACCATGTTGTTGTGCCTCTTGTGCAGGTCGAGAACGATCATGTAAACACAGGGCGACATGAGGTACATGAAGATGAACTCCATGGTCGTAGATACCCCTGAGGGAATCAGGAAATCAAGGATGTTAAACGAAGTAAGCATCCATCCACCGAGCATAATGTTCAGCAGTGAGAAAAAGATCTGGTTGGAAACTCCGGAGGACCTTATGAAAAACAGCAGGGATATGATCAGGAAAACAACTCCGAAGATGATCATAAAGCACCCGGTAAGGAAGGGATAGAGCGCTGAGTGTAAAAGATATCTGTACAGATCAGAGAACTCCCCCACGATCGGGTTGGAGATGTCGGCCTTTGTTTCATTTTCAAGGACTGTGAGCCTGATGGAAAGTCTTTTTCCGGCATAGTCCTGAGGAAGGGGGATCGCACTGTAGCCGACACCTACAAAACTCCTGTCGGAGGAGGCGTCAGTATATCTGCTGTAGAGGAACTTGTTGTCCAGATACACCTCAAAGGAACAGTACTGGGTCTTGAAGAAGAGATAGGGGAACTCTACGTCCATATCCATCAGAGGCTGGACGTGGCTTAACATGATGATGTCGCCCCTTGAAAAAGTAGATCCCACCTGTTCACTCATGGATTCCAGATTGGTATTCAGGTACTGCTTGTTGTGATAGGTGACGGTCCAGCCCTTTTCCAGCTTGGCGATCATGTGATCCGGGGTGAAGGAAAAGAACCTGTACAAACCAAATGCGGTCACGACGATGAGAAAAATGGAGATGGCATAGAGGGCTATTGTCTTACGCATTGGCAGTCACCCCCTTTGATCTCTTTGACTGGTGTTCCCGCTTCATCTCGTACATGCGGTTGTCGGCAAGCATATAAACCTCCTGGGCGGATCCGGAGGGGACCTCATGACTGTACGCATAGCCGTAGGAGGCACTGTATTGGAATCTTGTCTCCTTCTTGTTCCAGTTGTTTATGGTTGAGTAGAGGCCGTGGATGCGTCTTGTGCAGCCAAGCGCTCTGTCGTCGGTCAGGATCACTATGAACTCGTCACCGCCCATTCTTCCCACGAGGTTGGCGTCAAGGAAGGAGTCGGAGAGAATGGTTGCAAAGCCGGATAAAAGCCTGTCGCCCTCGTGATGCCCCAGGGTGTCATTGACTTCTTTTAACTTATTAAGATCAAGGCTTATTATCACATAGTTTCTGTGCTCTTCACTGAGCATTTCCATTATCTGTTCACACCTTGCCCTGTTGGAGAGCCCTGTCAGGGGATCGGTGTATGCCAGAGAAGAGATCCTGCTCTGCATCGAATCAATATTTGCATTGTAGATGATGTAGAGCATATAGCTGACAAGGAGTCCTGAGACGAATATGATCGAGCCCAAAAGAAAACCGTTGATGGATGCATAACCCTCATGCGCGGTGTCTATATACTTCTGATAATTGTATTTCAGGATGTCCACCACAGAAAAGAGCATGAAGATCAGAAGCCCAAGAGCGAAGATATTGTCTGAGGTGACAAGAGGCTTATCCTTATCCGTGTAAGTGTCAAAGAAGGTCCACATAAGAATGGAGATTGCGGCAAGGGCTTCTAACCCTGACAGCAGGTGCAGCACGGGAGTATACTCATAGATTCTCCCCGAGAGAAATACCGTCATTACAAAAACTATTGAGAAGACACACAGATTGATGAAAAAGAGTGTCTTGAAAAATGCCTTCAGCTTTCCCTTGTACACGGACATCAGATATCCGAGTATACCTGTCGGAATGTTGTAGAGCGCTGAATACTCACAAATCATGTTGAGGGTTGAATTGTTGCAGAAAAGATCCACAATCCCATAGTAACTGTAGGCGTATAGGCCGAGAAGAATAGAGATCATGCCGCTGAAAAACAGCCTGAAATCATTGTTGTGGAAAAGAACCATATAGGGTGAGAGGATGATCAGCATTATTCCAAGCATTATAAGAAAGGCACCCACTACAATGTTTCTGTGCATCTGTGAGAGCTGTGCGGAAAAGAGGGTTTCCCTGTCAGCGACAACAATGGGTGAGATTCCGGAAAACGCACGCTGTCTGCTTCCTGTCAGCACGAATTTAAGCTCTTTTCCCTGATATTCATTGCCAAGGGATATGAAATTAAAGTGCTTGGGAACGGATTTCTGATTGTCGTAATAATCACTGCCGTAGCTGTAGATGAGTTCATCGCCGAGAAAGACTTCGATGAGGGCATGGATCGTATAGATTGAGGCGCCGGGGCACTCAATGCCGAAATCCTCAAGAGTCCTTGTGAGGACAATAGTATCTCCTGAATTGACAACGCCCACATCGGTCCTTGCCAGTGATGTGGAATTTATGACAGTGCCGTTGAGCGTAGCTGACCAGCCTTCATCAAGATTGAAATATCTTCGTGAAGGCGTAAAGAGAGTATCTATATAATACAGAGCCACGCACAGAATGATGATAAGCACTATTACAGCCAACAGTTTGTCGTGGCGGTGAGAAGTCCATAATTTCATTCATTTATCCTCATTATTCCATATATTTAAGTATATAACCATAAGGATAAAATTCATAGAGAATTCTTCACAAAAGCGGGTCTTTAGTCTATTATGAAGGTATGAAGATCAAAATGCCCGAGAATGCAAAAATAATCCTCGATACCATACATAAGGCAGGTTTTGAGGCATATATAGTTGGCGGCTGCGTCAGGGACGCAGTTCTGGGAAAAGAGCCGTCGGACTGGGACATTACTACCAATGCCCTTCCTGGTGATGTGAAAAAACTCTTTAGAAGGACGATCGACACCGGCATCGAGCACGGAACCGTGACGGTGATGTTCGGAAAAGAGGGCTATGAAGTCACCACCTACAGGATAGACGGGAAGTACGAGGACTCAAGACATCCCAGCGAAGTCACATTCACAAGGGATCTTGTGGAGGACATGAGGCGTAGGGATTTCACCATAAACGCCATGGCCTACAACGATGAAGAGGGCCTGGTGGACCACTTCGGCGGTATAGATGATCTTGAGAAGAAGATCATCAGGTGCGTGGGCAGCCCCGTGGAGAGGTTTACTGAGGATGCCCTCAGGATCATGAGGGCTGTAAGATTTGCTGCCCAGCTTGACTATGAAATAGAGGAAGAGACCGAAAATGCCATAAAGGAACTTGCTCCAAACCTGCGGAAGATAAGTGCGGAGAGGATACAGACAGAGCTGGTCAAGCTCGTCACATCGGACCATCCGGAGAGGATAAAGACAGCTTACGAACTGGGGATCACTGCCGTAGTTATCCCTGAGTTTGACAAGTGCATGTGGACCGAACAGGTGAACATCCACCACATGTACAATGTGGGAGACCACATAATCGAGACGCTGCGCAACGTCAGAAGTGACAAGGTGCTTAGGCTTACAATGCTCATGCATGACATCGGAAAGCCTGAGACCATGCTCATGGACGATGAGGGAGTGAGCCACTTCTATGGCCATGAACTGGTGAGCGCGCAGATGGCAGACAAGATAATGAAGCGCCTTAAGTTTGACAGGGACACCATGGACAGGGTGTGCAACCTCATCAAGTACCACGATGAGCGTTACCCTGCAGAGCCACCTGTCATAAGAAGGGCTATCCACAGGGTAGGGGAGAGGGATTTTCCTCTCTTGTTTGAGGTAAGATATGCGGACACCATGGCACAGAGCACCTATATGCGAAGTGAGAAGCTTAAACTCATTGAGGACGCCAAGGCAGTCTACGAGAAGATAGTAAGCGACGGGGACTGTGTCAATTTAAAGAACCTGGCCGTAGGCGGCAATGACCTCATTGCCCTTGGAATACAGCCCGGCAGGGCCATAGGGGTAATATTAAATGCCATGTTGTCCGATGTAATTGATGAACCGACACGCAACAACAGGGAATATCTGCTTGAGCCGGAGCGCTTAAAGAATGTATACATGAAGGATCTGTGACGGAGGAAGAAGTGAAAAGATCATCAGAAGCCTTAAAAAGACTTACAGCAGTCATCCTTTCAGCTGTAGTGCTCATATCATCGCCTCAGGGGATAGTAAGAGCGTCAGAAGGCGGAGAAAAAGTGAGCGTATCACTGATAGGTAAGTACGACTCCGCAGACACAGCTGCGATCAGGGATATCGATACCGATGCAAAGACCATAAGGTTCAGAAACCATGACACGGGAAGAACCTATACGCTCTCCTATGACAATACAAGTATGATCTATGACGCCAGAGGAACTGTGCTCTCTGCTTCTCTGCTGGAAGTCGGTCAGATTGTAGATGTGACTTTTTTAAAGAGCTCAAGGCACATCACGACGCTCAACGTGTCCAGGGATGCCTGGACTATCGAGAATACCAGAGACCACGAGCTGGTCAGAGGAGACGGAACAGCAAGGGTACAGGGAGAGC
>JAEEGF010692513.1_pt1 | contig 19879 bp, 15 predicted proteins | sample 9134171 | NCBI WGS metagenome assembly JAEEGF01 (sample SAMN16246542, study PRJNA631951) | gut metagenome | biome: gut microbiome; feature: rumen; material: AP-attached | host: Bos | place: Iran: Karaj | collected 2018-10
CCATCTCTTCGAGAGATAGTCCATCGTCTTGTACACCGTACACATCTTGTCCATGGTTTCCAAGCAGAAAGTTGCTGTATTTATAATATGGTATCTTTTAGAAACCTGCTATCAGGCAGGAGATCGAAGGACATGCTATGCAGACAGTGCGAAGAGACGGTTGCAGGGACAGGGTGCGTGAAGAGAGGGGTATGCGGGAAGACCGAGGAGCTCGCCAAGAGCCAAGACGTCCTGATCGGAACGCTAATAGAGTTGGCATCCAGCGGCAAGAAGGGAGAGGACGTCGACGAGACCATGGTCGACGGCCTGTTCATGACCCTGAGCAACACGAACTTCGACAAGAAGGCGATAGACGTCCAGACCGAAAGGGCGAGGGCGCTTATCGGGAAGGATGTCGGAATCAGATGCAGGGACATCCTCTCCCTCGACGGAGACGACGATCTGAGGTCCCTCAAGGAGCTCCTTCTGTTCGGGCTCAAAGGGATGGCCGCATACTACCACCATGCGCGCGTGCTCGGCGAGAAGGACGAGGCCGTCACCGGTTTCATCAGGAAAGCGATGGCCGCATTGGCAGAGGAGATGGCCGCTGACGAGCTCATCGCCCTCAACATGGAGTGCGGGAGGGTCGGAGCGGCCTGCCTGGCTCTGCTGGACAAGGCGAACACCGGGAGATACGGCGACCCGGAGATCACGAATGTGAGGACGGGCGTCGGAAAGAACCCCGGGATCCTCGTCACAGGTCACGACCTGAAGGATCTGGAGGACCTCCTTGAGCAGACCCGGGGCACGGGCGTCGATGTTTACACTCACGGCGAGATGCTCCCGGCCTGCTCCTATCCCGCGTTCAAGAAGTACAGCAACCTTGTCGGAAACTACGGGGGCGCCTGGTACAAGCAGAAGGAGGAGTTCGAGTCCTTCAACGGCCCCGTCGTCGCGACCACCAACTGCGTCCTGATTCCCAAGGACTCCTACAAGGACAGGCTCTTCACCACCGGGACGGCCGGCGTGGAAGGCGTGAAGCATATAGTATCGAAGGACGGAAGGAAGGACTTCTCCGAGGTCATATCCATGGCCAAGGGATGCCCTCCTCCCGTCCGGATCGACGACGTCTCCCTGACCATAGGCTTCGGTCACTCGCAGGTGCTCTCCTTGGCTGACAAGATCGTCGACGCGGTCAAGGCAGGAGCGATAAAGAGGTTCGTCGTAATGGCGGGGTGCGACGGGCGCGAGAAAGGAAGGACGTATTACACCGAGTTCGCGCAGAGCCTTCCTAAGGACGCCGTCATCCTGACCGCCGGATGCGCCAAGTACAGGTACAACAAGCTCGATCTGGGGGACATCGGCGGGATACCGCGCGTGATAGATGCGGGGCAATGCAACGACTGCTACTCCCTGGTCGTAATCGCCCAGGCGCTGGCCGAGGCCTTCGGCACCGACATCAACGGCCTGCCGCTGTCGTTCAACATATCATGGTACGAGCAGAAGGCCGTCCTGGTGCTGCTGACGCTTCTGAGCCTGGGCGTGAAGGACATAATGCTCGGCCCGAGGCTTCCCGGGTTCATCACGCCCGGCGTGCTGGACGTCCTCGTGAAGACGTTCGGGATCAAAGCGAACGGAACGGTCTCCGACGACATGGTCATACTGAACATCGAATGAAGAAACGATTTCATCCTGCAGGGATACGTCCCTGCGGGAACAAAGAAGGCGTGTTAAAATGGATAATCCTTTCAAACCGAGCGAGAAGTACGGCACGGCGACCGTTGCCATAACGGCGATCGCCGCCTTCGTGGCGCTGGCATTCCTCGCATATCTGGACCAGACGCTGTCCAACCCTTATCTCGTCGCATCGTTCGGAGCCACCGCCGTGCTTATCTACGGGGCGCCCAAGGCCCCGTTCTCGAAGCCCAAGAACGTGTTCTTCGGACATCTGTTCTCCGCCATCGTCGGGATCACGGTGGCTTTCGTGCTGATTCAGACTGGAAGCTTCGACGACTGGAAATGGGCGGGCATCGGCTTGGCAGGGTGTACAGCTATCGTCGTGATGATGCTCACCGGCACCATCCATCCGCCGGGAGGAGCCACCGCCATCACGTGCGTCATGAGCGGATTCGGTTCAATCGAATACCTCTTCGTCCCGATAATGCTCGGAGTCGTCGTGATGATGGCCATCGCCTACTGCGCCAACGCGGCCAGAAGAAGGTTCTCAAGCGATGGGAAAGCTTGACGGAGGAGCAAGAAAAGTGGAAAAAAAGACGGGCGAAACGCCCGGTTTATCTCAAGCCCAGGGGTTGGATCCCTCAGGAGGGCGGATGCCCACGAGGACGAACTGCTCCCACAGGTACCATTTGCCGTCCTTGGCCTTCCTGACCTTCACCTGCCTGGGGCTGTCGGCGCCTCCGGACCTGATGTGCATGGTGGCGTAGCCGTCGTCCTGGTAGGAGTAGGGGTTGTCGCTGACGGTGATGGTGAGGGGCTCGGAAGGCAGGTAGTCGTTCTGAGGGGTGGCTCCCTTGAAGTAGGACCTGGGGACGTAGTCGGAGTCCCTGAACCTGTCGTTGATGAAGGACTTCTCGTACTCGGAGAGCGACTCGGGTCCCTTCAGGAAGTTCAGCATGTCGAAGCAGAGATTCTTGTCCTGAGGGTAGAAGCAGAGGGCGAGCACGGTCATGGCGGCCGTGTCGAAGGGAGTGGACAGGGCGGCCTGGGGAAGCGCCTTGAACTCCTCTAGCGTGCCGATGTCCGGGAACACGATGTCCACGGATTTGTTGCCGGAGGACGACGCGGAGCTGGCCACGTCGTTGACGGCTTTCTTGATGTTGTCGAAAAGACCCATTTATAAACCTCCCCTCAAGAATCTGTCTCCTTCGTTAAATAAATGTCCATGAGCGCCTTGTGCACTCTGGCTATGACGTCCTCGCACTTGTTGGGAAGGACGTCGTCGTCGTGGATGACGTAGTTCTTCCCGTTGGCCTAGAAGTCCACGGTGACGCTGGGGGCGTCCAGGGCGACCAGGTCGCTCTTCTTGAGGACCCAGCCCTTGATCCCGTATCCGTAGAACAGCCTCTTCAGATCGCTGACGGTCTTGTCGGGAACGGGTACGACTCCCTCCTTCGTCTCGTCGCCGTTGAATCTGGTGCGCCTGTACTCCATGGTCGCCGTCCCAGGCTGCTTGGATTCCAGGTAGAAGCGCGTGTATCCGCCCTCCATCCCCCCGCCGGAGACGTATTCGCAGGCGAAGCATGCCGGGTCCTTGGCGACGGCCTGTCCGCTGCCGGCATCGGCCGCACGCCCGCGCACGTATTCCCTGATCTCGGGCTTCACCAGCATGTACAGCACCGCGAACGAGAGCACGAGGGGGATCATGCCCCACGGGACGGGTATCACGGGGAGAAGCGACAAGACGAGGTTCGCGGCTGCGGCGATGATCCCGATGTACCATAGCGCCTTCACGCGCTTCATGCACCCGACGGCCGCGAGGACCACGAGGACTCCCAGGAGGACCATGTGCGTGGCGCCGAATATCCCCAAGGCCATGTCCACGGTGCCCAAGGCTATGCTGATAACGACCAGCAGCTTGAGGCTCTTCCTCAGTTCGGTGTTCATGCGCTTCTATCCAGATTACGGTATTTAATTCGGACGGGAGCCGTCGCCTGTTCTTGTTGTACTCCTGGCTGAGCTTCTTCATGAACCTCTTCTCGAAACGTCCGGCCAGGCCGTCCATGAGGCCGTACCTGTGGATGGTGCGCTCGAGGAGGAACCATGCCACCAGGACGGCGGCCATGGCGCAGTATACCTCCACGGGGAAGATGACCATCTCCACCAGGTAGACCAGCACGACGGGGAACCATACGAACGCGGCCACGAGGGCGAGGGCTATGAGTCCGATGACGAACCACGGCAGAAGGCTCTTGTTGACGCTTCCGTCGACGGACATGAATCTGAAGTAAGGGGAGACCATCATGATCTGCCCCACGCCCGCGATCGTGACGAAGAGGAGCATGGCGGACCTGGCGCAGATCTCCTCCCATCCCGACCCTGACCACGACATGTGCATCAGCAGGGCGTCCACGTCGGAGAATCCGCCCACGGACGCCATCCATTCGTAGTCGGGCGTTATGGTTCCGTTTCCGACCAGCATCCATGTGGCCGCATAGACCATGATCCCGAATCCCGCTATGCAGACCGCCGACGGCACGGCGAACTTCAGAACCTTGGGCAGGATCAACCCGCTCGACCCCTCCGGCTTGGAGAACAGGGTCATGAAGAAGGCGATCGCGGAGACGGAGATGAAGGCGTAGAAGAGGTTCTGGACGGGGATCACCGGGATGGAGCCGACGAGGAAGTAGGTGAACACGAACAGTATGGCCAGGGCGAAGTTCCTGGTAAGATAGAGCTTGAGGATGTCCCTCATTCCCGAGACGGTCCTGCGCCCCTGCATTATGGCATTGGGGAGGGCGGAGAAGCTGTCCTCCATGAGTACCATGTCCGACACCCCCCTGGCCGCGTTGGAACCGCTGCCGAGGGCTACTCCCACCTGGGCCGCCTTGAGGGACCTGACGTCGTTGACCCCGTCCCCTATCATTGCCACGTAGCGGCCGTTCTTGACGAGGACGTCTATGACCTCCTCCTTGTCCTCCGGCCTCATCCTGCCGAAGATGTTGGATTCCAGTATGGCCTTCTCCTTCTCCTTGCCTTCCAACGTGGCCATCTCGGAGCCGGACAGCAGCCTCCTCTCTCCCGGGATCCCGGCCAGGGAGAACATGGCGTCGACCGTGGAGGGGTCGTCCCCGGAGATGACCTTGATGTCCAGCCCGTTGTCGGCGAACACCTTGATGGTCTCCCTGCAGTCGGGCCTTATCTCGTCGCTTATCGTGACGAACATGATCGGCCTGAGGCGGGAGATGCGTGGCTCCCCGTCCTGATGCAGCGACCCCTCGCCCTCGCAGATGATCACCGTGCGCATGCCCTTGGAGGACTCCTCCTCCACCATGGCCGAGACGGCCTCCGCGTCGTCGCAATGCGGCCTGAGGACGCTCCAGGCGCCCATATAGAGCGAAGACTCCTTCCCGCCGTCGTCGATGCGCACGGCGCTGTACTTCCTCGCGGAGGTGAACTGCACCTCGTCCAGAAGGCGGCAGGGGGTCTCGCCGAACACGTCCAGGAGGACCCCCACGGTCTTGTTCCTGCTCCCCGTCGCGGTGGCGAACATGGACGTCTTGCGCCTGGCCTCGCCCTCGTCGATGAAGCAGCGGCAGAATTCGAACTTGAGCTTGTTGGTGGTCACGGTCCCGGTCTTGTCCATGCAGACGGTGTCGATGTGGCTGATGGATTCTACGGAATTGGAGTTCTGAAGCAGGACGCCGGAGTCGGCCATCCTGACGGCCGCGACCATGTATGTGAGCGTGATAAGGAGGAAGAGGGCGATCGGGACTATGTCCAGGCAGATCACGAACACCTCCAGGGTATGCTCCCAGCTGTTGTTGCGGACCAGCATCTCCAGGACCAGGGAGGCGGCCATGAGGATCCCGGCGATGGCCATTAGGATGCTCGTGATCGTCGTCGTCTCCATCTGCAGAGGCGTCTTCTTAGAGGTCATGCTCCTGGCGCTCTTGAGCATCTGCGAGGCGTAGGAGCCCTCCCCGAAGTCGGTGACCCTGTAGTATCCCTCCCCGGCGATGCACACGGACCCCGATAGCACCCTGTCTCCGGAGGACTTGCGGATGCTGCTGGACTCGCCAGTCAGAAGCGACTCGTCCATCTCCAGCGACCTGCACTCGAGGATGTCGCCGTCCACCAGGGCCTGGTCCCCCGCGCGGAGGACCACCACGTCGTCGCTTACGAGCCCCTCACCGTCGACGACGCGCTCGACTCCGTCCCTGAGGACGGTCGCCTTGGGGCTGGTCAGAAGCGCGATCTTGTCTAGGCGGTGCTTTGCGCGCATCTCCTGGACTGTGGAGACCAGGATGTTGACCAGGATTATCAGGGTCGCGGAGGCGGCGCTTATGATGTTGTCGCACAGGAGGAGAAGGAACCCGAGGAGGATGAGTATGCAGTTGAGGGGCGTGAAGGCGTTCTTGACGAAGATGCGGGTGTAGGTGGTCCCTTCCTTGGTCTTCGAACGGTTGACCCTCCCGTCCCTTACGCGCTGCTCCACCTCGTCGCTCGTGAGGCCTTCCATATGAACCTATTCGACGTAACCGATATGAATCTACCGTCATGTCGTACAAGGTCGTCCCGAAGCGTCCTCCGGGTCCAGGGGAGGGGACAGGACCTCCGACGTCCTCCTCTCTATGTCCTCCAGAGACAGAGGATCGAAGTCCACCACGGTTCCAAGCGACACGTAGGCTATGTGGCATCTGGCCGGCCTCCCGCCGTAGTATCCGGAGGCGGCGTGGGCGTAGACGGACAGCTGCAGCCTGTACTCGTCCTCGAAGCGGTCGGTCTCGTCGGTCTTGTAGTCGTACACGTCGATCCTGTCCGGATACACCGCCAGGAGGTCTATAGTCCCCCTCAGCGTGACGTCCAGGCCGTTCAGCGGGAGGCCGCACTCCATCTCCGCGTATCTGAGGTCGGCGTCCGCGGTGGCATCCAGCACCTTCCTTATCTCGGCGTGCTCCGGGAGCCTCCTCGTGAGAGGGATCCCCTTGAACATGCTCTCGGCGTCGGCATGGACGTCGTTCCCGTACTGTATGCCCTTGCTGGGGAACTCGTCGCGCCCCTCGCCGGCCTCCTGGCCCTCGCCCGTGTTCAGGCGCATTATGTCATGCACCCCGAGCTTCCGGCGCCTCTTCTTGTATCCCGACACGTCGGGCCTCTCGGCGGGAGGGTTGCCGAGCTCCTCCACGTCCGCGTCGACGTCTGGAATGTCGGAATATTCGTCTCCGGAGAGCCCGGACATGAACTTGGACGGCTTCCCCGCTATTATCGTGGCGAACTGCTCCGCCCTCGACAGGGCGACGAACATTATCCTCCTCTCCTCGCTGTAATCGACGGGGGGAGCGGCCCTCACCAATCCGGTGCGCCAGGACTTGCACACCTTAGAGTAGCCGCCGAAGCGTCCGACGACCTCGGTGCATCTGATCCCGTACAGGTCGTCGTAGATCAGATGGCCCCTCTCCCTGGGTATCAGGGGCATGATGCCGTGGTCCACGAAGGGGATTATGACGGCGGGGAACTCGAGCCCCTTGGACTTGTGCATGGTCATGATGGTGATGGCGTCGCGGTCGATGGACGCCTCGACGGGGTACTTGGTGTCGTCGCGGATGTCGTTCTCTATGAGGGTGGAGAGGTCGGACAGCGTCATCAGGGAGCTCCTGTGGGCGTCGGACAGGGTCGTGATGATGGCGTGGGTGACGTCGTTGTCCAGGCCGTAGAACCCGTACAGATGGGTAAGGAGGTCCGTGACCCTGCGCCTCTTCCTGTACAGTGATTTCCTTTGCGCGTCGATCTCCGGGGGGATCCGGCCGGCGTAGTCCTCCTTCACGGAGACGATCTCCACCAGCGGGTAGCCCATGTCGGCCATTATGACGGGGTATCCGCGGGCGTCCCTCTCGTTGTTGACGTAGCGGAGCCACGCCAGGGCCAGCTTCCCCTCGCGCGTGGACATGATCTCCAGGTCTCCTTGCATGTACGCCGGGATCCCCTCCCTCTCCGCGGCCTCGAGCACCATGCGGCATCCGGAGCCGGTCCTGCAGATGACGGCGATGTCGCCGAGCCTCATCCTCCTGGTCTTCCCGTCGCGGGAGGCCACGTTGTACCTTCCGGACCACATGTACTCCCTGACGCAGCGTATGACCTCGTCGGCCTCCTCGTCCTTTCCGACGCGGACGCATCTGAACTCCGTCATCGATTGGCTGATGCCGGTCCTCCCCTGGGACAGCTTGACCACGTTCCTGTCCAGGAAGTCGAGGTCGAGGCTGGGGTCGTCCTCGGATCCCGGGAGCCTGAGGCACTCGAACGACTTGTCTATTATGAGCTGGGACGAGCGGTAGTTCACGTAGAGGGGTATGTGCTCAGCCTCAGGAATCGCGAACGGGACCCTCTTCTCGCCCTGGTTCAGGAACCTCCTGTAGCGGACCGCGCGGTTCTCGAAATCGGTGATGTTGTCGATGGACACGTACCTGAACATGTAGATGCCCTGCTTCCAGTCCCCGACCACGCACAGGTTCGGCTCGGTCAGGATGAGCAGGGCGATCATCAGCTGGTTGGCGTTAGTGTCCTGGAACTCGTCTATCATAACGTACCTGAACCTGTTCCTCTCCCTGACCTCCGCGTTGCCGTACAGGAGCGCGAACGCGAAGAGTGCGGTCAGGCCGAACGTCAGGCGGTTGTCGGATATGCTCTTCCTGATGAACGCGAAGTAGATGTCGTGGATGTAGCGCATCATGTCCTTCCTGTCGTCCCTCGCGGCGGACTCCAGGTCCTCGTCGGCCAGGCAGAGCCCCTCCACAGACGGGAAATCTGGCCCGTAGTCGGCCTTGTCCATCTTGTCGAACCTCGTCATGAGCTTCGGCTTGCCCTTCTGGGGGGAGTTGAGCTCCCTGAGCCTGGCCAGCAGGCGGTCCTCGTCCCCGTACAGGGCAGACTCCCAGTCCAGGCCGAACCATCCCTCCCTGAGGGGCATCACGCCCTTGGACATCAGCCTGGCCAGCAGGTCCATGACGTCCCCAGGGTACTGGCAGACCGCCACAGCGAAGTCGCCGTAGTCCTCTCCGCGGTCGTTGTTGAACGCGTCGAAGAATCTGGAGAAGTACTCCAGGTTGAGAGTGTCGTTGGTCTCCAGGCGCGCGGAGCGGGAAAGGCTCTCCTTGATGTCGAAGAACTCGCTGACGTCCTCCGCGAACTCCAGGACGACGGACAGGCAGAACGCGTCGAAGGTCTTGGCGCGGACGTCCTTGGAGGGCCCCCTCCCTTCCAATCCGGACATGGCCGCCTTGGCGCGCTGCTCCATCTCCTCCGCGGCGTTGTTCGTGAAGGTCAGGAGAAGAACCTCCTCGCTCCTCACGTCCGGCTTGCTGATGATGTTGACATAGCGTCTGACGATGGTGTGGGTCTTCCCGGTCCCCGGGCCGGCGTCGACCACCAGCATCCCCTCGGAATGCTCGGCGATCCTCTTCTGGGACTCGTTGAGGTCGCTCATCGCCCTCGTCCTCCAAGGAAGGCCTGTCGGACGTGCAGGCCGAGAAGTAACTGCAGTCGGAGCATTTTATGCGCGGCTTGGCGGGGAATCTGGTGCAGGCGTAGCGGATGGCGTCGTCATGCATGCTCCTGGCCATGTCGTAGAACTCGTTCAGGGCGTCCAACGGTATCTCCACCCTCTCCTCGTCGCACACGGACCCGGCGAGGAAGCATGATGCCACCTTCCCCACGGCGGCGGCCGCGTCCTTGCGGTTGGTCTTGTTGTCGTTGAGGCCGGCGGCGCGCAGGACCGCCTGGATTATGTCCGGGTCCTCCCTCCACTGCTCCGGGCCGAGACCGCCCATGTTGTCAGATATGGCGTTCAGGACGCCTTGGGCGAAGGGCCTGAACTTGGCCGACAGCTTCGTTTCGGCCATCATGCGGATGGTCTCGTTGCGCCTGACGGTCTCGTTGAGGTCCTCGTCCAGCAGGCACACCGTGCGCACGCTGCGCTCGATGTCGTAGTCCTCGTCGGCGGACTCCACGTCGTTCGCGAGGGCGTAGAACATCTCGAAGTCCCCGCCGCCCATCAGCTCCTTGGCAAGGGCGCAGTACAGGATGGGCTGGAACTCCGGATGGCTGCTGGCCTTCCCCAGGTTCATGTCCCTGCAGATCTCCTTGCCGGAGCACGCCTTGCCCGTCTTGTAGTCCATGACCAGGCCGTCGGACACCGCGTCGAACACGCCGTACAGGGGATGCTCCCGGGATCTGGCGCTGGACTCGCTGCAGCTGCTCCAGTACTCCAGGCCGAACATCTTGAAGAAGCGGTTGACGTGCCCCTTCTCCGGAGGACGGTCCAGCGGGACGCTCCCGGGCATCCTGTCGTCTATGTACCTGGCCACGTTCCTCATGGCGCGGGACACCCTGTCCTTGTCCACCTCCTTCATCAGCGGGTCCGAAAGGCCGGAGTAGCGGTCGGAGACCATGTCCACCAGGGCGTCCATGCCCACCTCGGCCACGACGTCGGGATAGCATGCGTAGAGCTGGGCGAACTCGTGGACCAGGGACCCCAGCTCGGTGCTCTTCCTCTCCTCGGACGGGAGGATCTTGTAGAACATGAACATCCTGGGGCAGCTGAAGAAGCAGTTGAATCCCGACTTGGAGAACGTCCCCACGATCCTGTCCACGTTCTCAAGGCGCTCCTCCCCCATCTCGGACCTGACCTCCTGCGGCGCCGCCGCCCATCTTCCGCCTATGAGCCTCGAGCAGACGTCCTTGAAGCCCGACGCCGGGCGCCCCATGATGGAGTCGAACGCCATGGCGGGACGCGCGGGCTTCCCCTTCTTGGTGGTGTTGACGAAATACAGCCTCCTCTCTCCCTGCTGGAGCACCGCCATGAGCCTCTCCGCGTTCCTCTCGTTCTCCAGCTCGGAGTCGATGTAGGGCTTCCCGGCGGTGGAGACGTCCCAGTCGTGGTCCATGTTCAGGAAGAACACCAGGGGGCGGTCCACGCATATCGATTCGGTGCAGTCGGCTATCAGGACGCCGGTCTTCTCTTCTATGGGTATCTCCTCGTTGTGGTGGAGGTCCGGCATGCTGTCCACCGCGTAGTTGAGCCTGGAGACCAGATCCGACGTTATCCTCTCCCCGGCTATGCCTAGGTCGTCTAGCACTATCCCGACCTGGATCCTGGCGCGCTTGTCGCATATCCTGTCCCTGAGCTCGTTGAAGGACATGCTCCTGACGCTCCTCATGACGTCGTCGAGCTCGGCCGCCCTGCGGCGCATCATGGAGCCGTCCAGCCTGCTCAGGAGGAACCCGTCGGTGTTGTCGTCGAAGAAGCCGTTGTAGTTGGCGAAGATCTCCCTCACGTGCCTCACGCGTAACGTTTCATAAGACAGGGACAGCGTCGCGAACTGAAGGTAGTCGCGTATCTGGGCCAGGTCCCTGACCTCGAAGCGGTTGACGAAGGGGATGCCCTTCTTGTAAAGCGCAGACCTGACCGAATCCGCTATCGGCGAGGACGCGGACAGGACTATTGCGCAGTCGTCGCAGTTGGACGCGTCGATGAGGTCCACGGCGTTCTCCGCGATCTGCCTGTCGTTGCCTATCTCGCGGATCTCTTCTATCGAGTATTCGGAGCCGCGGTCGAAGACGTCCACGTCGACGAAGTCGTCCGGGATGAAATGCTTGTCCAGGTCGTCGAAGAAGTCCAGCCCCACCACGGCTATCTCCCCGGGGCGGGTGTTGTACAGCGGGCTCGACGCGGGGTCGAAGGCGGCCATGACCCTCTCCTTGGTGGGAAGGGAATCGAAGGAATCGTAGATCCTTCTGGCCGAGCGGGTCCCGAGATGCTTGCGGACGTCGGCGGTGTGCTTCCGGATCTCCCGGATGTTCATGACCTCGCCGTGGACCTTCCTGAACTCGATCCCGGTGTCCTCGCTTATGGCCGAGACGAGCCTGATGTCGTTCATCAGCGGCTCTCCGAGGATCTCCACCGCCGACATGGCGGCTATCTGGCGCGGAGTGACGGCGAAGTGTCCGACGACCGGACGGTCCACCCTCGCGTTCAAGGCGGTCGCAAGGGCGGCGTCGTTGGTTATGACCAGCGAGCATCCGGACACCTCCGAGTATATCTCGTCGACCGTCTTCGCGCGGAACATGAGGGGTCAACGGCGTCCGGATATTCAATCATGATGAGTCCCTTCCTTCGTCCTGCGGGGAGCCTGACCGTCAAACGGATAACCGCCTCCGCGATACGGGATGGCATGACGAGCGTCTTCGCGGTAGAGACGGCGGCCACCGGGCCGAGGGGATTCCCGATGGACAAGGTGGTCCAGATAGCGATCTGCGAGATCCGCGGAGGGGAGTACGAGACCGTGTTCGCCGAGTACGTCCAGACGGATCCCCGCGACCTAGGGAAGGAGCCCCTGGACTATCTTTCCGAGAACTACGGGATCCATGCGGAGGACCTGTACTCCGGAGTCCCGGAGGAGTCCGTGGTGGAGAAGGTCCAGGGGATCCTCGTCGGACAGGAGTGCGTGTCCTTCGACGTGGGCGAGGTCTTCGGCAGGCATCTGAGCTACGAGCCGTGGAACCTGGCCATGCGCGCCACGCTTCTGCCTTCCCTGGACAGGTTCCTGCCCGCGGCGGCCACGGTCCTGCCTGACGAGGATTCGGACCCGCTCAAGAAGGCGTACGACGTTCTTTGTCCAGGGGATCCTGCAGAGGTCGGAGAGGGAAAAGGGGCCCCCGAAAGGGCCAGGATGACCGCCTCCGTGGTCTCCGTGCTTACGGAGGCGGGGCTGTTCCGATCAGGACGAGGGCGAGCCCAAGAGCGTCCCGACCAGGTTGCCGATGTAAAGGATGCCGAAGAATACAGCCACCGGAATGGCCAGGATTATGTTCAATACCGGTATGGACGACGTCGTGATCACCAGGAACAGGATGAAGGTCAGCAGCCCGATGGCCAGCAGCATTATCCCTGGCTTGGAGGACTTGTTGTAGTACAGCAATCCCAGCCCGAGGACCCCGAAGATCCCCGGTATGATGGCGAGGAGCAGCGCGATGGAACGGCTCTTGACGCCGCTTGGAGACGTCTTGCCGCCGGAGCCGCCCCCGTCTCCGCTAGGCTCGGGCTGATTGGGAAGCTTCTTGTAGCATTTGGGGCAGGTTATGGAGGTGGAAGTCACCATTTCCCCGCAATACGGACAATACCTGTCTGCCATATGATCTCCTTTGCCCGGTCTCCCGGGAACGTAGGTGAATCGTCGTCACCGTTAATAATATCCTTCACGGAAGATAGGCCCCGTCGCGGTACATCTGGACCATCAGCCATGAGGCCGCCCTGGCGTCGGAGAGGGCCCTGTGGTCCTGCTTCCCGCGCAGGCCGGCCGGATCCCCGGATGTTATCTTCTCGTAGGCCACCTCCAGCCTCGGATACTGGTAGTCCTTGTACCCGTACTGGTTGGGGATCTTGCAGATGGGCGTGGCGGCCTTCATGATGTCGGTGCACTCGTTGAACCATCCGCGCATGTTCCACGGCTCCTGGTAGAGGAACTTCCCCAGGTCGTACTCCATGTTGTAGGTGGCGACAGCCTTCCCCTTGAGGATCCTCCTGACCTCGTCCATGACCTGCGCGGCGGACTTCCTGGAGAACGCGACGTCGTCCAGGGTGAGGTCGGAGTTGCTGAAGATCCACGCGTTGCGGAGATAGTCGTCCCAGTCGTCCACGTCGTATCCCAGGACGGCCTCGTAGCAGTCCTCGACGATCCCCTCGCTCAGACGGACCTTGCAGATTCCGACGTCGAGCACGAGGTCGGCAGGGGCTCCTTTCAAACCGGTGGTCTCAGTGTCGAGGACATAGATCTCATCCGGAGGTATCTCGTCGAGGCTCATAACGCGGAACATGACCGATAATCCGGCGGTCCATATTTATTCTGATGGCTTGGATGTATTCCCGGGACGCCCGATCCCGGCGTAGAATCCTCCCGTGTCCCGCTTTCTGGACTCGTGCTTCTCGTAGTATCCTATGAGCTTCCCGCCGTCGCGGAGCGCGACCATGTAGACGTCCTTCTCCTTGGACTCGCTGTAGAACGTGTGGATGATGTTGTGGGACTCGTCCTCCTCGAACCACTCCACGACCTTGGCGATCATCTCGCGCGCCTTGGGGCTGTGGCAGTCCATGACGGAATGCCCCACAAGAAGCTCCCCTCCGTCGTCGCCGTAATGCTCGGCGGCCGCGGGATTCATGTACACGATGTCATGGCACAGGTCGCAGATCACGACCGGCGCCCTGTCCTGGTCTATGACGCTCTTGAACAGCGGAAGGAGGTCCATGCCGCGGGATAGCGATGGACGACAATAGCTCTTCGGTACCCATTTGAATGAAAAATGCGTTCAACGTCCATGGAGATGCGCAGATTCGTCCTTGGAGAAGGTGGGAGGACTATAGTCGTACCGGCCATGAAAGGCTCCGGCGAGTCCATCGCATCGAAGGTTTTTGAGACTGTTCCAGACGTTCCCGTGACCATTCTGGCATTCGAGTCCGATGAATGGTTCGACGACTTCTCCCCCTGGCCCTCGGAAATGGCGGGACGCAGATTCGGAGGCCGCGGGGAACAAGTTTTGAACGAGATGGAGAAACATGCCCCGAAAGGCTCCTTCATAGCCGGATACTCCCTAGGCGGTCTCTTCGCCCTCTGGTCCCTTTATCGTTCGAAGACCTTCGCAGGCGCGGCGTGCTGCTCCGGATCGCTCTGGTATGAAGGGTGGGATGCTTTCGCCGATTCCAATTCAGTTCCTCCCTGCAGCAGCGTGTATCTGAGCCTCGGATCCAAGGAGCCTCGTTCGGGAAGGCCTCCGATGTCGTCCATTGGGGACTGCTATGAAAGGCAGGAGCTCCGCATGAGATCCGACCCCTGCATATCCGGCTTCAATAGCATCCTGGAGCCTGGGAACCATTTCACGGACCCCGATGGACGTCTGGCAAGGGGGATATGCTGGCTACTCACAAATAATTATTAATTAAGTTTGAAACTTAATTAAGATGATTATTTAATAACATTTAGCATCAAGACGCGTATCGGCAGATGTGATCTGCATGCTAAACTTTGGTTCATTCTTTCCATCCAATTTGCTTAATCTATAGGATTCTAAGTTACAATATTTATAATGTTGGCCTATTGGACCATCGTGACTATCATACTGGCTCACAAAGGGCTGTCCTCTGTCGCACCCGAGAACACCGTATCCGCATTCGAATCCGCGCTGGCGGCAGGCGCAGACGGTTTCGAGACCGATATCCAGATGACTCGCGATTGTGTGCCCGTATGCTCCCATGGATATACCGCAGAGGCTGCCTGCGGCGGCAAAAGACCCATCCACGAGCTTTCCCTGGAGGAGCTTAATGGTCACAACCCGAAAGGCATGGGCGGAAGGATCTCCACTTTGGAGGAATGCCTGCATGCAACGGGAACGCAGGGAATTGCCAATCTTGAGCTGAAGACGCCTTACATCAGACGCAGGGAATACGTCGAGGGCATCGCTTCGCGTCTGAAGGATTTCGGAATCGGAAGAAGGGCGATCGTCACGTCTTTCGACCATTCCCTCGTCAGGGACATCCAACATATGGATGCTGGATGCGGCACGGGCGTTCTGATGCTGCCTGTCGTCGATGACTTCGGGGAGATAATCGACATCATAGGAGAGTGCTACCCTCGCGATAAGCCCATGGATGCTCTGACGATGGAGGACGTCTCGCCATTGGAGGACTCGACCATCATACAGGACGTCCTGGGGATCGACGGCGCATCTCCCGGCGAAGTGTATCTCGGCCTCGGCAGGACTCTGGGCAGGATATACCCAGGGGAGACGTTCGTATCCATCAGCAAACGTATAATGAGCCAGGCGGACGTACCGTCGTATGTCGACGGATTGGATTTCAAACCCGATTACGTGTTCTGCCATTACCTGTCCTGTTTCACGGAGCCAGACACGATATCGTCGATACATGACAGAGGCATGAAGGCATTCGCATGGACGGTGGACAATCCGAGATACGCCGAGAGATTGCGTGAAATGGGCGTCGACGGATTCATATCGAACGAACCCGCGGTGCTTATCAGGGCCATTACGAGCGGACAGAGCCGAACTCAAGGCTCCTCATGAGAACATCGGTTCCTTCTCTTTCTCATTATCAGGACCGATATAGCGAAGAACAGGGCCGTGACCGCCAACACATATAGAATCGACGTCGTCCCCGTGAACTCGTATCCCGCGACGCTGAGGTCCACGCCCATCTCCTCCCTGAACTCGGAGGCGCCCCCGGGACCGAAGACATCGTCCATGGGCCCGGAGCACAGATGCTGACGGAACAACGCGGCCATATGCGTGGCAGGGATGAGGTTGGCTACGGCATAGACGGCCTTTGGGAAGGCCACCATCGGCAGGTAAAGACCGTACAACAATCCTATGAGCGTGCTCATGATGATGGAGAATCCCGTGTATGCGCTCTGACTCTTCAATAAGGACGCCAGGGCGAACAAGATTATCGAACTGGATAGCGCAGAAGGCACCAGAAGCAATATGCTGGCGAAGACATCGGGGATCCCTAGCTCGCAACCGGTCGCGCAGAGGTACGCCAATGCGAATGCCAACGTCGCGGCGCTCACGATGAGTCCTGCCAGGAATGCGCTCAACACGTATCCCGCCGCCAATTCCGACGGCTTTATCGGCGCTATCCTGAAGCACATGTCCTTGCCGGACACCTTGTCGTCAACCATGCATTGAAGCGAACCGGCACAAGACGTGACGGACACGATCCCGATTATGCCCGCCATCACCCAGGAATCCACCAGGCTAGGCAGCTGCTCGCCGGAAAGGATCGTCCATCCTTCCGACGACATGCTGGATATCAGGACGTTCCTCAGAAACAGAAGATATAGCAACACGACTATGAGCGCCGTCAGGAACGAGAATAAGACGGCAGCCCTGTCCCGGAAGAAGCATAGGACGTTCCTCTTCGTCAGCGCCAACACTGCATTCATCTGCTGGAACCTCCCGTTATGGCGATGAACGCGTCATCCAGGGTGCCGGTGCGCACCTCGAACGATTCCATAATGCCTTTCAGCCTTTCGACTATGGGTACCGCATCCATGGTGCAGCCCAGCTCTATCCTCAGGACGCCTGAGCGCACGGAATATCCGATTCCGAGCCCGTCCAGCACGGATTTCACGGCGTCTGCATCCTTGGGAAGTATCTCCAGATAATCGGAGCTGTACCTCTCCTTGAGGACCGAAGGCTTGCCGTGGGCGACGATCTCGCCCTCGTTTATGATCACGATGTCATCGGCGGTGGCGGCCTCCTCCATGTAATGGGTGGTCAGGAAGACGGTCATCCCTTCTTCTTTCAGACGCCGGATATAGGCCCATATCGAATTCCTAGCCTGGGGGTCCAAGCTCGCCGTCGGCTCATCCAGAAGCAGGAGCCTGGGGCCGTGCAGGATCGCCCTCGCGATTTCAACCCTTCTCCTCTGTCCTCCGGATAGATCGGAACATGGCCTGTCGGACAGGTCGGACAGCCCTACCTTGACGAGCGCCTCTTCGATCCTGGCCGCCAGATCGGCCTTCTTGAAGCCGTACAGGGAACCGTGGATCTCCAGGTTCTCGCGCACGGACAGCCTCTGGTCGAGCTTGTTGTCCTGGAAGACTACCCCTATCTCCCTCCTCGCCTTCTCGGGTTCCATTCCGAACAAGGTCACGTCTCCCGAATCTTTGGATAGAAGGGAGCATAAGATGGCTATGGTAGTGGACTTTCCGGCCCCATTGGGTCCCAGAAATGCGAAGAAAGCGCCCTCCTCCACATCGAACGATATGCCTTTCACGGCTTGGAAGCTTCCATACGATTTACGCAATCCCGCGACGCTTATCGCTTTGCCCATCTCCATCCCTTTCTCCTGATGCAGGCAATAACAGGGGGCAGGTAAGCAATATAACATTTGGTTATCAGTCGGGCCAGCATCACATATATTTACCGAATTCCGATTCAAGCCAGCAAGATGAGCAAGCGCATTCTGATCTACACCATGTCCTCAGGCGACGGGCATCACATGATCTCAAACATGCTGAAGGAGACCTTCGAGAAATACCATGGGGATGAATGCGAAGTCAGGATAATCGATTATTACAAGGATTATTTCTCTCCTTTCAGATCGCTGATATGCGACAAATTCTATAGATTCACGATGGGCCATGCCCATTGGGTCTATTGGATCTATTACAGGCTGTATCAGAGGGACGCCCCCCCGAAGAGGTATCCGATAGGCATGTGGTACGCCCATTTCGGCAAATACCGCAGAATTCTTAGGACGGTCCGGGACTTCCGTCCGGACATCATAATCGGGACGCACATGTTCCATCCGATCGCATTGACCGAACTGAAAAAGCGCGGCAAGCTCGACGTTCCCTTCTTCAGCATAGTCACGGACTATACGGTATACCCGCTGACCGAATACGGCCAAGGGGTGCAGAAGATAATCACTCCCTGCGAGGAGCTTAAGGAGGGGTTGATGAGACTGGGGTATCGGGAGGATCAAATTGCCTACCTCGGTTTCCCGGTCAGATTCGAGAGGCCCGCCGAGCGCCCTAACCGCGGAAGCGGAAAGCTCTCCGTACTGATAATGGCGGGTCATGGAAGGATCAAGACCATCGATAGGGACCTCAGGGATCTGCTGTCTGCGGACATGGACCTCCGCATCGTAGTCGTGAACGGGAGGGATGAAAGACATAGGAGAAAGGTCGACAGAATGATTTCGAGGTCGACCAACAGCAGGACCGTCATTGAAAACCATGGTTACGTTCACGGAGAGGACTATGGCAATCTTCTGAACGGATGCGATATCGTGGTCACGAAATGTGGCGCGAACACGCTCTCCGAGGCGATAATGATGGGGAAGGTGCTGATCACCAGTCAGGATCTGGTCGGACAAGAGCTTGAGAATCTCCAATATTTCCGCGAACGCATCCCCATATTCCTCATAGACAAGAAAAAGAGCATAGCCGATGTGTTGAGGGAGAACAGGTTCGATGACGAATTCCTTGACGAATACTGGTCTGCGACCGAGGGGATGATTCCTTCGGGCGGATATAAGAGATACGTGGATTTGTTCTACGATGCCATAAGCCGGAAAGAATGACGAAAATAATCATCGGCCATATTGTCGCAGCCTTGATGTTTGCAGTTCGGAGCTGCCGCTGTAGACAATACTGACAATTATCATAATTAATAAATCAAATAGCTTAACTTCATAAATTAATTATAACATATTTATCATCTATTGAAAATGAGTTGCAATCACCTGGTTTTCGCGAAAAAATTCGGTTGTAGTACGTAATTCGTGTATATGTTGTATTAATAAAGCAAATATCTTAACTTCATAAATTAATTATGATTTAAACAATATCTAATGAAGACGTGTTGCAATCACCTGGTTTTCGCGAAAAAATTCGGTTGTAAAACGGTATTCGAACCATATGTCAAATTAATAAAGCAAATAACTAAACTAAATATAATAAATACAGACTGTGAATAATTGGTGCGAAAATGGTCAAAAACAGTGAAAAACACAAATTTTTTTCGAAAAGCAAAAAATTCGGGTTAACAACCCTTAATCATTCAATTTTTCACCACATTTATTTCTATGACGGACTCCCGAATATCAACTTGGGATTCCATAATTGGGGTTGTTTACCCAGTACTTTTCATGCAAAAATTTGATGAAGATGGAAGGCAATGAAATCGCTGCTTCAAATCTCAGTTTTCAAGCTGTTTTGATCGCAGCTTTTGGATGATTCTTAAATTAATTAATAATGTTAAGCTATTAGCTTAATTAATTTACAACTTACACACCGTTAATCCATTACTGATTATTAATTTACTAAATAACGATTCTACATTAACTAATTAAGTAGATTCACAATAGTGATCAACCTATCAGTAATTACGCATCTTTGGCAGCTCGAGAAGAGGTACGTTGGTCTTTTTGTTCAAGGTCGCCATGTCTTCGACAGCGATTCCAAATCCATCGTATCGCGCCGTTCCATCCTGTGTTGAAATTATTGCCTCATCATTCCGATTCCCTGCGCGTCGCAGGTCAATGTTAACCTTCACGATATCAGGATTGTCATTCCACCTATGGAATTCTTCGAGATACTGTGTATACCTTCCATGATTAGCATCCGACTCTGCGTAAAATGGGTGTTAT
>JAEEGF010801647.1_pt1 | contig 19879 bp, 12 predicted proteins | sample 9134171 | NCBI WGS metagenome assembly JAEEGF01 (sample SAMN16246542, study PRJNA631951) | gut metagenome | biome: gut microbiome; feature: rumen; material: AP-attached | host: Bos | place: Iran: Karaj | collected 2018-10
TCTTTATATCCAAAGTTATTCAAATTAATTAATGCATTAGCATAATAAATATCTTTTTTACATGGTATTTCCCTAAACATTGGTGTGTTATTTTTATCAATCTTCTTATTATCTTTATAACCATAGCCAGAATTAGCCGCTGCTCTTGCTGCTAGAATTGATGGAATCAAAAATACAAGGAAATAAAAGATTGCTTTAAAAACTCCGAAAATACTAATGTCATCATCATAATCATCATAACCATAATCAGAATAATCATGTTGATAACTGCCTTCCTCTGCCATATTCTTTACAGAATCAAAGTCGGTAAATTCACTATGACTATTATTAGTTTTAAAAGTATTTAATGGAAATTTGACAAGTAGAACCATATATTCATCATCTAAACCCTGTTCACTTGTCATAGTAATCTTACCATCTTTTACATACGCATATCCTTTATATCCATATCCCCATACATCTAGTGTATCTGGGAAGCTATAAAAACTGGATACTGTAACATTAATCTTATCAGTATTACCCTTTGTAATCATAGTAGCATACAAAACTTGAGCATCACTAGTATTAAAAATATAATTAGTAATTGTATATTTAAGAGTAAATGTATGCTTATTGTAATCGTATTTACCAAAACATAATTCTAAACCATTAGAAATATAATTTATTCCATAATAGCCTTTTTTATCACTCATTGAACCATTTGCATCCCAATTAACTTTCTTAGTTAATTCTTTACCATCCATATATACTACAAAATTTTGAATATCACTATTACCTAAATCAAGAATTTGTTTATACCACTCTGATCCACTAGAAGCTTTAACTGTCCATTTTTCAGTAACTTGGGCAAATCCTTCTTGATCAATATTTACATTTATATCTATATCGTAAATAGAATCAGCTTTTGCCATAAATGGAAACAAGAAAAAGGCTAATATAAATAAATATTTTAATCTTTTCATCTTCTTCCTCCTAAAAAAGACTTACATCAGTAAGTCTTAAAATGATACTTTTGGTGCTTCTTTTTCTTTTTCAGATACTTCAAAGAAAGGAGCTTTTTCAAACTTACAGATTGAAGCAACTATATTGCTTGGAACCATTTGTACCTTATTGTTGTAAGTTAAAACTGCATCATTATAAAATTGTCTAGCATAACTAATTTTATCTTCAGTATCTTTTAAATCTTCTTGTAATTTTAAGAAATTATCATTAGCTTTTAATTCTGGATAAGCTTCTGCTAAAGCAAATAATTTGTTTAATGCTTGAGTTAACTCACCGCTTGCTTTCATTTCATCTTCTGGAGTAGTTGCTGCTACAAATGTATTTCTAGCCTTTACAACATCTTCAAAAGTCTCTTTTTCATGTTTTGCATATCCCTTTACTGTCTCAACTAAGTTAGGTATTAAATCGCATCTTCTTTTTAATTGAACATCGATTTGTGCCCATTGATCATCCTTCTTGTTTCTTAATGAAATTAAGCTATTATAAATCTTTACACCCCATAAAACTACTACTACTAAAAGTCCTAAAACTATAAATAGTATTACCATTTTTAATCATCTCCTTCTAATAAAAGATTACTATATTTTTGAAAAAATATCAATAAAATTTTTAGTAAAAACAAAATAAAAAAGAAACTAATTTAGTTTCTTCTTATTTACTATAAACACTCACTTGTTTTTTATCTCTTCCAAGACGTTCATATTTAATAACGCCATCTATTTTAGCATATAGTGTGTGATCATTTCCCATACCAACATTCTCACCTGCGAAAATCTTAGTACCTCTTTGACGATAAATAATGCTTCCTGCAGTTGCAAATTCTCCATCAGCAACTTTAGCACCTAATCTTCTACCAGCAGAATTACGTCCGTTAGTAGATGATCCACCACCTTTTTTATGAGCGAATAGTTGAATATTTAAATGTAACATTCTTATTCCTCCTTAATAATTATATTTTTTTGATAATCTTTTTCTAATTCTTTTAACATATTAACCATATTATTTAAAAGCTTATTTAATATTTCGTTATCTTCTTTAGCTTCTATAGTTAATTCTTTTTCTACTGAATAGTCTATTAAATCCTTATTAATCTCTAATATAGCATTAATAGTTGTTATAGCTATACTACTAGCTGCAGCACAAACTATATCTTTGCCATAATCAGCATAATTAGCATGACCATCCATTATAATTTTTTTAATATTATTTTTTTCTTTTGTTACTAAAACTTTAATCATATTAACCAACTATCTTTGTAATTTCTACTTTAGTATATGGTTGACGATGACCTTGTTTTCTTCTAGAAGCTTGAGACTTTTGTGTATATTTGAAAATAACAATTTTCTTTTGTTTGCCATGTTTTAATATTTTACCTTCAACTTTAGCACCATCAATATAAGGTGATCCAGCTTTATCGTCTAGCATTAAAACTTTGTCAAATACAACTTTTTTGCCTTCTTCTTCTTTTAGCTTTTCTACGTAGATAACATCGTTTTCTTTAACTACGTATTGTTTGCCACCAGTTTCAATAATAGCTTTCATATATACCTCATTTATAACTTAAGACTCACTCTTAAGGTAGGATATAATCCATTTCTAAACCTTTTCAATGTGGTTTAAAGCGAGGCGCTTCAAACATGAAAATATTAACATAAATTCTAGATTTAGTCAATAATTTTAAGAAAAAAGATAACACCTGTTATCTTTTATATTCACAACTATTACACTTTATACCATTCTTAGTCTCTAAAAGTACTCCTCCACAATCTGGGCACTTTTCTTCAATTGGTTTATCCCATACTGCAAAACTACATTTTGGATAGTTACTGCATCCATAGAAAACCTTACCTTTTCTAGTTTTCTTTTCAACAATATCACCATCACAGTTAGGACATTTCATAACTTTTACTACTTTTTTTTCTTCTTTTTTAACATATTTACAATTAGGATAATTACTACACGCTGTAAACATTCCATATTTTCCCTTACGAAGGACTAAGTCACTACCACATTCTGGGCAAACTTCACCAGTTTTTTCAGCTTCCTTCTTCTCCATATTGTCATATGCATACTTAACCATTGGCTCAAACTCTTTATAAAAATCTTTAAGAAGTGTAATATAATTAACTTCTCCATCGGCGATTTCATCAAGTTCTTTTTCCATATTTGCTGTATATTTAACATTAATTAAATTGCTAAAAAATTCTTGTAATTTGTGAGTAGTAAGGATACCAACCTCTGTTGGTTGAAATTTCTTATCAACAACTACTACATATTCTCTTTCTTTTAATGTATCGATTATTTTAGCATATGTAGATGGTCTACCTATACCTAACTCTTCCAATTCTTTTATTAGTTTTGCCTCAGTATAACGTGATTTAGGCTTTGTAAAATGCTGCTCTTTCTCAATACTATTAGACAAAATAACATTACTCTTATATTCATCAAGTGGTGGCAAAATTGTATCTGTATTATCTTCATATCGAGAATATACTTTTAAGTATCCATCAAACACCAAAATACTACCAGTTGTTTTAAATTTATAGTTATTATTATCTAAAATAATAGTTGTTGTCTTACATGTAGCATCTTTCATTAATGATGCTAAAGCACGATAATAAATTAAACTATATAACTTATATTCATCATTAGTTAAATAATCTTTAATTAATTCAGGAGTTCTATTAATGTCAGTTGGTCTAATACCTTCATGAGCATCTTGAACATTATCTTTTTCTTTTTGTGATTTTACATATCCAACATATTCATTACCAAAATTATTAGCGATATAACCATAAGCCTTTTTAACAAAATCATCACTTAAACGAATAGAGTCTGTTCTCATATATGTAATTAAACCAGTATATTCATGTTCAAGTTTAATACCCTCATATAATTTTTGAGCGATTTGCATTGTCTTTTTAGCATTAAATCCAAGTTTAGTAGATGCCTCTTGCTGTAATGTACTTGTTGTAAATACTGGATGAGATTTTTTTAATCTATCTTTCTTTTCAACTGATTCAATTTTAAAACTTTTATTTAATTTTTCTAATATTTCATCTGCTTCAACATTAGTTTTAATTTCTATATCTTTAGTTCCATATTTAAATAGTTCAGAATCAAAGTCATTAAAATGTGCAGTAATCGTATAATACTCTTCAGGTACGAAATTTTTAATTTCTTCTTCTAAATCAACAATTAGTTTTAATGCTACACTCTGTACTCTACCCGCTGATTTACCACCAGTTTTACTTTGCATTAATTTAGATAATCTAAAACCTATAATACGATCTAATATTCTTCTTGTCTCTTGACTTCTAACTAAATCATAATCTATCTTTCTAGGACTATTAAAAGCTTCTAATACTTTATCTTTAGTAATTTCATTAAAAACTACACGATCATACTTATCATCTTTTAAATTCATAGAATCTTTTAAATGCCATGCAATTGCCTCCCCCTCACGATCTGGATCGGATGCAAGATATACCATATCAGATTCTTTAGCTAACTTTTTAAGATCAGTAACAACTTTTTTCTTACCTCTAATAAACTCATAATTTGGTTTAAAATCATTTTCAATATCAATACCCAAGCCATATTTACCAGTAGTTGCTAAATCTCTAACATGGCCTTTAGACGATACTACTTTATAATTACTACCTAAATACTTTTCAATAGTTTTGCTCTTACTAGGAGACTCAACGATAACTAAATTTCCCATAAGTCACTCCTTCTTTAAAATATATACTATCATTTTTAAAAAATGTCAACAAAGAAAAACGCCATCTTAATGATGACGTCTAGAAGTACTTTCTTTTGTATCATACACTTCAAGAGAGTCAAATAATTTTAAACCATCAAGTACTCCTTGAGTAAAATCACTAGCTGCTGTAGCTCCTTCATCCATTTTGATTTCCTCAATCAAATCTTCAACTTGTTGTCTTACTTTTTCCATGTATTCATTACCACGATTATAATTTTTATTATTTTCCATAAGTCCTCCTTACATATAATATATCACTTTTAATTATTTTTATCTATATAATCTTTAACAGGTCCGTAACTTTTACGATACAAGTCAGTTACTCCATACTTCTTAATAGCTTCTAAGTGTTCTTTAGTAGGATATCCTTTATTCTTTTTATAATTGTACATTGGATACTTCTGATCAAGTTCAATTAACATTCTATCCCTAGTTACTTTTGCAATTATTGATGCTGCTGCAATACTTTCGCTTTTAGCATCACCTTTAATAATAGAAGTTGATGGAATATTCAAATCAAGTTTCATTGCATCAATTAATATATGTTCTGGTTTAATACTAAGTTTATTAATTGCCTCTATCATTGCTTCTTTAGTAGCTTCATAAATATTTATTTCATCGATTCTATGATTATCAACTATTCCAACACCTACACTAAGAGCATTTTCCATAATTAAAGAATATAACTCTTCTCTTTTTTTCTCACTAAGCTTTTTAGAATCATTAATCTTATCATTAAAAAAACCTTTAGGAAGAATAACTGCCGCCGCTACAACCGGTCCTACAAGTGGTCCTCTTCCAACTTCATCCACGCCTGCTATTAAATTAATACCATTTTCATATAATTCATTTTCATATTCTAACATAATACATCACAAAGAAATTATAACACAAAAAAAGAAAGAATTTTTATCTTCTTTCTCTTACTTGTGGTTTATCACCTTGTTTTACAAAATCATTATAGAAGTAATCAACAACCATTTTTTCTTTTACACTAAAAGGATATGCTTTTTTTAATGCTTCTTTTTCTACTGCACTAGTCTCTTTATAAGCTAAGTATAAAGTTTCATTATTTACTAAAACATCACTCTTATCACCAAGAGCCTTCAACATAGCAAACATAAAGCCAGAGTCTGCATTAACACCAAGCACTCTACTATCTTCAAATAGTGCATTTTCTAATAAGTTATGACGATGTAATATTGCAAATGTTCTTCTTAATTCAATTGAATTTTGGCCTAACATCTCAATGTGTGAAGCAAAATAATCACAAACTTCATCTTCATTAAAATTATATGCTTCTAAACATTCATTAATAACTGCTAAAGCTCTAGGATTAATTTTTGTACTTTTATATAGTAAATTTTGTGTTCTAGTTAAAGCACGTTCTTCTAATCCACAGTCTTTTAATGCTTGTAATTTAGTCGTTAAACCAAGATTACTTTGTGCCAAAACATCACTGTGTTTCCTTATAAATTCTTTAGCATCAGTTAAATCATAATCATAACTAAGCATAGTTTCCATAATTGTTTCAATATTTTTAGAAATTTCTCTTCCTAAATTAGGAGAGTATTCTAAAATACTTTTAATTCTTCTTTCAGTTGCACCATCTAATTCAAATTCATTAGCAATTTGTTTAGCTCCACTCTTAGCAGGTGCCACCTTAACATTGTAGTCAGCAACCATTTTCGTTACTTTTCTATCTTGTCTATTTAGTTCAGAATAAGTTTTCATATCTATTTCCCCCTTTAAATATGTTCATAATTATACCACAAAAATTTTAATTTGTAAAGAGAAAGAAAAAAAGTCATAAGTTTTCACTTATGACTTAATTTATCTATGGTTTCTCATGATAACGATTCCAGAGCCACCTTTTCCACCTGATGCATAAACATCATATCCTTCACCAGTGTGAGATCCGGCCCCACCGCCGCCTCCACCAGTATTAGCAGTTCCTGCACTTCCGGCAGCGTGAGAAGCACCTCCAGCCCCACCTCCAGGACTTCCAGGGGTTCCTACGGTAGCAACAGAATTTGCAGATGACCCAGATCCAAGGCCACCAGAGCCACCACCAGAATATATAGTTCCTCCTGACTCACAGAATTCTCTCGTGTTTGTACAGTTAGAAGTATTTAATTTACATACATTATTAGAAGCACAACCTATTCCTGGAGTTCCTTGAGTATCTTCATTAGATGTTGTGTTACCGCCGCCATTAGCGCCATTTGATCCTCCAGCAGCAGAGTTTTGATAGTATCCACTAGCGCCACCTCCGCCTCCGGAGCCTCCATTTCCTCCAGCTCCACCTTTACGTCTTGTAGCACCACCATATCCGCCACCAACACCGCCAGCAGCAGAACATAAAGATCCAAATGATGATGTACCGCCAGTAGAAGCTACGGCTGCAGTACTTGAACCTGCTCCTCCATCACCGACAGTAATAGATATAGTTCCAGAAGCGGTTTGATTTGAGCATGTTTTAGTATAGCCGCCTCCGCCGCCTCCGCCGCCGACGTAGTTGCAGTTTCCGCTGGAGTTACCTGATGAACCTCCACCGCCTCCGCCACCGACGACGAAAATATCTACAGATGTACTGGCATTCATAACAAGATTTTTACTTCCAGTTGTCAAGAATTTAACTCTCCAATTTCCACTTCCATCATTAATTACATTATAACTTCCAGCATATGTAAACAAATTGCCCCACGTTGCATATAAATCAGTTGCACCTGTTACCGTAACTGATGACATCGCAGTTGCACCAGATGCACTAGAAGTACTCCATCCTGTTTGATATTTTATGCTTCCACTTGTTCCCGCTGTAACTATATATCCACATGGCTTATTAGAAATATTTGCATTAGATCCATGATTAACTGTTGCATTGCTCGGTGCTGTTCCAGGGCCACCATTACAATTATATGTTACTGTATATGAGTTTAATGTAGCAGTTGATGCAACGGTTACATTACCTGCTACGGTATGATTATTTCCACTTGTCCAAGCACTGCCATTTACAGTATGTGTTCCTATAGTATATCCTGTATTAGCAGTAATACTTATCTTTAACACATCACCGTAATAAATGGTTGCTCCATTGCTTAAGTTTCCTGTAGAACCTCCGCCAGTTGAACTAGTTCTATTAACAGTGATAGTTGAACCAGCTCCCTGACTAATACTTAATGTATAAGATAAAGGTGTCCATTTTGCATATAATGTTCTTCCATTAGCAGGTGTTGTATTATATAAATTATTTATAATTGCACCAGATGTATTTATATACTGAGTTCCACTTCCACCAGTATTTGTGTAATATCCACCAAATGTATAGCCTGTTTTGGCAGGTAATGTAGTTAATGTATTAGAAGCAATTTCTGTTGTTGCATTTATATTACTATAGTATTTATTTGTTCCACTTACATAATAGAACGTAGTTGGACTTGGATTGGTTGTAGCACTTTGACTATCCAATGTTACTCTCCATACATCATCCACACAATAATCTACTCCGCTTAATCTTGCACCAGTTGGACAAGTTGATGGATTTGCTGTTGACGTCCATCCGCTTGAACATGAAGACTGCTCATATAATACACAATTTGAGCCATTTACTTGACCAGTTGAGCATGAGTATCCTGTTACAGAAGATTGCGTCCATCCACTTGAACATGATGTTTGATTTGTTTGCACACAGTTTGCACCACTTGGTGAACCAGTCGAACATGTATAGGTTCTTGTACATGTATTACTTGCATATACATTACTGCCACATTGTGTTGTTGGGCTATTATATTTAGCTGCTGTATCACATTGTACAGTCGCAGTTCCATTTGCAGTTGCAGCTTTTGAACATGAATATACAGGAGAAGCTGTAAATGAACATGTGCTTCCACTTAGAGTGTGATTACCTGATGCACAAGCATAAGTCCTAACATGTCGTGTCCATCCACTAGCACAATTTTCTGAAGATGATATGTAGTAAGTACAAGTAGATGAGCTTTGACCAGTTGTATTAAGCGGTGCTGGGCAATTATAAAGTGTTACACAATTATTATTAGGTGTATATCCAGCCTGACAACTACAAGACATTGATGTACATCTATAATCATAAGCATGATCTCCAGAATCACAAGTACAATATCCTGAATAATATGGTGTTCCACTTCTAGTACACTTATATTGTGAAACATATGCATCATAAGTACAAGTTTGTCCACTTAATGTTGGTGTAACTGTACTTCCATTTACTGTAACAGTTGGACATGTATATCCTGTTACCGTTGGTGTCCATCCACTAGAACATGATGATTGATTTGTAAGTGTACATATTGATCCACTTAATGTTCCACTACTGCATGTATATTTGTTACATGTAATCGTTCCAGAATAATTTGCTGTTGCTCCATTTGTTAATGTGCATGTATAAAGAGGAGTAGCCGCTTTCGTACACGTATATGTATTTGAAATACTACTTATTGGTTTACTGCACTGTCCTTCATTTCCTGCTGCATCTTTTACGAATCCATAAAATGTATTCGCTGATAAAGTAAGTGAAGTTGTACTGTTATAAACAGGTGTACTTGATGTTGACATTCCATGTGCTGTTACTCCTACATTATCTGTCCTACTAGCTGATTGAACTGCTTTAGTTGTATTATTAATTACATCTAATCTACAAGCTGGTGCTTGTGCATCTTTCCATCCAGCATATAAAGTAGTCGCTGATGTTTTATCAAAACTCCTTGCACTTGCTCCTGCTGCTGTATAGTACTGTGTTCCTGACGTATAAGTAGCATTATCGTACCATCCCATAAATGTAAATCCTGTTCTTGTTGGTTTTGTTGTACTTATCGTTGGCATTGCACTTCCATATGTTGCACTTACATTTGCACTTTGTCCTCCTGAACCTCCATTTACATTAAATGATACTGTATATGTTGTTGGATCCCAACCCCCATATAAAGTTGTTCCAGTTGTTTTATTATATGTTCTTGCACTCGCTCCTGCTGCTGTATAGTACTGTGTTCCTGATGAATATGTTTGATTATCATACCATCCCTTAAATGTATATCCAGCACAAGTTGGTGCCGTAGTACTTATTGTTGGCATTGCGTTTCCATATGTTGCATTTACTGAGTCTGTTTGACCGCCAGAACCGCCTGTTGGGCAATTTCTATTAAAGCTTACAGGATATTCATCAACTGTCCATATTGCATACATTGTCTTAGTTACAGTTGTTGTTCCTACTGCTGGCGCGAAACTATAAGTATCTCCTGGATCATATTGTGTTCCTGATGTACTTCCTTCTGCCCATTTACTAAATGTTGATCCTGTCTTTGTAAATCCACTGTTTGAAAGATTAAATGTGGAAGTTGAAACACTAGTTCCTCCACTATTGTATTGCTGTTCATCAGTTTGACTCGCTGTTGATCCACTAGTCGAGCCATTTCCATTATATGAAATTGTTAAATCTCTCGTATATACACTATAAAAATTACTTCCACATGCCGCAGATGCTAAATCGCCATAATTATACTCTAATGAACCAACAGTCGTATCATCTCTCCATCCAGCTTTTGTCCAACTTGAAATTGATGCTGCGTTAGCCTCAGTTTCGGTTATAAACGTTACAGTAGATGGTAAATTTGCTGATGCAGTATTCGTATTATAATATGCTTGCTCTGAAGTCTTTGTAGTAGAAGTTGCTTTGTTTACTCCACTATAGAATGTTGCATCACAACTCTTTCCATATACTGCATAATAATTTGCACTTGCATTATATGCTGGAGTTACACTTGCTGTACTTCCATATTCACTTGCATTAGCATCTGTATCATCTCTATATCCTAATGCTGTCCAACCACTTATCGCTGTTGGTGTTGCTAATGATATAGATGTTATATATTCTGTTGTCTTATATGGATTATATCTTTGTTCTTTTGAATTATTTGTTGCCTTTGCTAATCCACTATAGACATTAATCGTTCTTTTAAATATTGCATATAAATCTATTGTCGCTCCACTTGTTGTAGTTAAATTACTTACACTTTGTCCATCTGTATATGTAACTGAAGTTCCTGTTTGGCTTGTACTCCATCCTGCAAATGTCCATCCACTTGGTGCAGTTCCTCCTAATGTCGCATAAGTTGTTAAGGCTTTCGCTGTACCATATGTATGACTTGATGTTGTACTAAATGCTGTACTTCCTGCAGTCGTACTATTATTTCCTTGATTATATCTAACAGTATAATTAATTCCAACTGCACTTGCAGTTAATTGTGTATTAGCTGCTATCGTTACTGTTGTTGCTTTTGTAGTTAATGATGCAGGTTCTGTTCCACTATTCTTTGTCCAAGTACTCCATGTATATCCACTACTTACTGTTGCATCTATACTTACTTGTTTTCCTGACACATAGTATCCTGCTCCACTTACTGCACTTATTCCTGTTCCTTTTGTTAATGTCAATTGATATACTGCTACTGACTTACTTCCTGCACTGGATGGAGTGTTATAGTTTGTACTTGTTGATACTGCTCTTACATAGGCTGTCTTTGTTCCGCTACTTGTTAAATCAATATATTCACTTCCACTTGTTGCTGTTGTCCAATTACTGTTATCAAAGCTTATTTGATAACTTGTTGCCCCTGTTACATTTCCCCATGTTACTTTTCCATTTGTATCTATTGATACAGTTGGTGTTGCCATTGTAGCTTTACTTATTGTTACTGTTCCAGTTCCTGTGTAATCATTATAATATGTTCCACCTGTTATCTTATAATATACTGTCTTAGCTCCATTTGTGAAATCTGTATATGTTGGGCTTAATGTATAGTTTGTATTATATGATCCGTTGCTTGTTACTGTTGTTCCATATGATGTGCTAGTTCCACTTACTATTGTCTTTCCATCCCATGCACTATCATTTACTTTTACTGTTACTCCATGTGCACTTCCATCATATGCTGCACTATAGTTAGTTCTTGTTACACTTAATGCTCTCTTTGCCATTACTGCTGTAGTTGCTTTTCCTGCACTTGCACTTTTATAGTTAGTTGTCGCTGCTACTGTTGCTGTACATCCTACATATTTTCCTACATATGCTTTATCTACTGTGTAGGTACTACTTGTTGCTCCACTTATCGCTGTTCCACTTGTTCCGCCACTTGTTGTTGTATAGTACCATGCATAAGTATAGCTTGTTCCATCTCCATTATTTGTTGCACTACATGTTAAAGTTTCTCCCCATGTTGTTGTTCCACTTACTGTCGTTGTTACTGTTGGAGTCTTTTTATCTACTGTCGCTGTTGTATTGGCTGTTGCATCTGTTATATCGTATGCATCGCTTGCTGCATTCCAGTTTGTTCCTGCTGCGACACTTGCTTTTACATATATATATTTTCCTACATAGTTACTTGCTATTGTGTATGTGCTGTTTGTTGCTCCACTTATTGCTGTTCCTCCACTTGTTGAATTATTACTATTGTAGTACCATTGATAACTTTTTGCTCCATCACTATTGGTTGTGATTGTTGCTGTTAGTGTATTTCCCCATCTATTTGTTCCGCTTATTGCTACACTATTTGTCGCTGATGTTTTACTTATTGTTACTGTCGCATTTGTTGTTCCACTTACATAACATTGTACTGTATTATGGTTTCCATCTCCTGCTACTTGTACATACACTGTTGTTGTACTTACATCTGGTCCTGCTTCTGGGTTTGTGTTACTCCAACTTGCACTTGTACTTGTTCTATATTGGATTGTTCCTCCACTTCCACCACTAACTGTTATCTTATGTTTTGATCCATCGTATTGCCCACTATATGATGTCAATGTTGGGCATGTTGCATTAACTTTATTTATCTTTAATACTCCTGTTGCATATGTTATTGAATAGTTACTTGTATTATCTGTTGTTCCATTCTTTATTGTCGCTGCACTTGGTGTTATTGTTCCATTTGTTGTGTAATTACTTGTACTTGGGGTTAATGTAATACTTGTTAAACTATCCCCTGTTCCTAGTGTTCCTACTGTTACTTGACTTGTTCCTGTTGTTATTGAGCTTCCATATGTTATTGTTTGATCTTTTGCTGTTATTGTCACTGTTCTTGCTGTTATATTTGCTGTTGCTGTCTTAGATGTTGCACTTAATGTGTAGTTTCCTGAATATGTTCCACTTGCTATTGCTAAACTACTACATGTTACTGTCTTACTTGTTCCTACATTCTTATCACCAAATGCACAGCTTCCTGTTATACTTACTGTTTCAGTTCCTACTAATCCTGTTGCTCCTAATGTACAACTTGCTGTTGTTTCTCCATCATATGTCTTATTACTACAACTTGCTGTTGGTGTTATTGTCTTCTTTGTTATATTTGCACTTCCACCACTTACGCTTGTTGTACTTAATGTATAGTTAGATGCACTTGTTCCACTTAATGTTAATCCTGTACAACTTACTGCTTTACTATTTCCTACTGCTGCACTGTTAAATGTACATGTTCCACTTGCTGTTACTGTATCTCCACTCTTTGGTGTTGCAAGTGATATTGTACATGTTGCACTTGTTGTTCCATCATATTGTTTATTACTACATGAACTTATGCTTGGTGTTAATGTTTGTTTATTTATCTTTAATACTCCTGTTGCATATGTTATTGTGTAGTTCCCTGTATTATCTGTACTTCCGTTCTTTATCACTCCTGCACTTGGTGTTATTGTTCCATTTGTTGTGTAATTACTTGTGCTTGGTGTTAATGTAATACTTGTTAAACTATCTCCTGTTCCTAGTGTTCCTACTGTTACTTGACTTGTTCCTGTTGCTATTGAGCTTCCATATGTTATTGTTTGATCTTTTGCTGTTATTGTTACTGCTCTTGCTGTTATGTTCGCTGTCTTTGTTTTACTTGTAGAATCTAATGTGTAGTTTCCACTATCTGTTCCGCTTAAACTAATACTTGAACATGTTACTGTCTTTCCTGTTCCTACATTCTTATTATTAAATGTACATGTTCCACTTGCACTTACTGTATCTCCACTTATTGGGGTTGCAAGTGATATTGTACAACTTGCACTTGTTGTTCCATCATATGTCTTATTACTACATGAACTTACACTTGGTGTTAGACTCTTTGCTGTGATATTTGCTGTTGCTGTCTTAGATGTTGCACTTAATGTGTAGTTTCCTGAATATGTTCCACTTGCTATCGCTAAACTTGAACATGTTACTGTCTTACTTGTTCCTACATTCTTATTAGCGAAGGCGCAGCTTCCTGTTATACTTACTGTTTCAGTCCCTACTAATCCTGTTGCTCCTAATGTACAACTTGCTGTTGTTGTTCCATCATATGTCTTATTACTACAACTTGCTGTTGGTGTTATTGTCTTCTTTGTAATTGTGAAATCAATTGTCTTATCTCCAGCGTATGATGTTGCTGTCGTAGAATTGTATGTTCCAGTCATACTTATTGTGACATGTCCTGTTCCTACTTCAGTATTATCACTGTAACTTACTGTGTAATCTGTTCCTTCTACTAGTGTTACGTCTCCATCTTTTACTGTTACTCCTGGTGTATTTGCATTTCCACTATATTCATAACTTGTTTCACTTAATGTGATTGTTAAGTTATTTACTGATTTGCCCCATCTTGCATATAAAGTTATTGTATCTGTGTAACTACTATTTATTTCACTTGGCAACTTTTGATATATATTATTTGTGAAACTTCCACTTGTATTTACATACTGTGTTCCACCTGTTATTGCTGTATAATATCCTCCAAATGTTGCTCCTGTCTTGGTTGGCTTCGTTATTGTATATCCTCCACTTAAACAGCTTGTAAGTGTTGAATTTGTATAATAATAACATGTTGTACTATTTATTGTCTTAGTAGTCTTATATTGATACCATACTTCCTGTGTTCCTGCACTTGTTGCACCTTGATTATTTAATACTATCTTATAAACGTTTGCTTCAAAGTTTGCAACATAACTCTTATTTCCTGTTGATCCTGTTGCTATTGTTACACTTGTTGATGGTGTTGTTCCATTACTTCCTGTCCATCCTGTAAATGTGTATCCTGTCTTTGTTGGATTATTTAATGTTATGTTATCACTTTCTATTGTATATGATGTTGGATTTCCACTTACTGTTCCTCCATTTAATGTGTATGTGATTGTATATGTTATTGGAGTCCATTTTGCATATATTGTTGTTGCACTTGTAAATGTCGATGTCCCTATTCCATCTCCATTTTCATCAAAATATCTTGTTCCATTTCCATTTTGACTACTATAATATCCTCCAAATGTGTATCCTTCTTTGGTTGGTACTTCTACACTACTTAAATTACTATCATATGTTGCTACTGTAGTTGTATCACTACTTGTTCCACCTTGTTTATTTAATGTTACTATTACTACATTTGCTCTATATTCTGCTACTAATGTATGTGAACTATTTGTTGTTACTACACTTCCTGATGATATTACTTTATCATTTAACTTCCATCCTTCAAATGTATATCCTGTTTTTGTTGGTGTTGGTAGTGTTCCATATTGGCTTCCGTAGTTTACTGTCTTACTTGTTGTACTGTTATTTCCACCATTGTTATTAAATGTTACTGTATATGGTTTACCTGTCCATCTTGCATATACTTTTGTATTACCTGTTGCAAGAGTCGAACTTGTTACTTGTGTTCCTCCACTTTTCTTTGTATACCATCCATTAAAATTATATCCTGTTCTTGTTGGTGCACACAAAGTACCCCAAGCATCATTTCTTACTTGAGTTTGATCTGTACAACTACTTCCACCATTACTATCGAATGTCAAAGTATAGACAATTTGCATGTTTATTTCTTTTGTCTCTTGGCCCATCGCTGTAAATGTATACATTGAATATGTAAAGTCTGAAATTAATATAATTAGGTACACTGCTAAAACGGCAAAGAGATAGAATCTCTTCACTGAAATTTTTAACATTCTGTTGACAAAACTTGACTTCTCTTTACGCTCCATGTACCATTCAACCTCTATTATTTATTCTATCAAAAATGTCAAGTTTTTTCAATACTTTTAAGTGTAAAATTAGACAAAAAAGGAGAAATAATTTTGATATTATTTCTCTTTAAAAATTACTTAATTACAAGCTGTTTAACCTTCGGCTTATCTTTACCATCTTCATCCCAAAAATCTTCTCTACCATATAACTTTGGTTCGCATTCAAAATACTGAATATCACCTTTTTCGTCTGACCAAGTTTGAACGAAAACTCCGCCAACATAATTTGATATTCCCTTCTTTATTTGAAATGGAGTTTTATCACATAATGCTGGAACTTGAACAACCTTAACATTACGATACTCACTTTGAGAATATTTATGATAATGCCCAATAAACATTACTCTTGGTTTATTACCTGATTCAAATTCTTCAATTCTCTTTTGTGGTTTATATGATAATGCATAAGCACTGCCATCACCAGGATGATCTAACATTGTTCTAACATTCCCAATATTTCCAATCCACTGGTCTTGGCCCAAATAAACCATGTCCTTACGGCATCGTGGAACCCAACAACCAACAGTGGCTTTACCATTTTTATACATAGTTTCATCGTGACTTCCAAGTATAAAATAAGTTGTAATTCCCTCGATTTCAGGATACATATCAACAACATATCCAACCATTTCATCGAATCCATGCAAAAATACTTGTCTTGGGTGTTCTTTTCGATGTGATGAGTAATCCCCATCAATCAAATCACCCGCATGATATACCTCACTTATTTCACGTCTATATGCCTCTAAATACAAATCATTTAATAGGTGAAATTGTTGTCTTTTATTTCCAGCATGAGTATCAGAAACAACTAAATATTTGTTATAAATACAATCTTCTTTTGCTAATTTTAGAGTCTTCTGAACTCTTCTAATTGGTTTCTTCATGATCACAAATTCATGATCCTCAGTTTCAACAATTTCAATTTTCTTACCAAAAGAGTTGTTTAACAAAAAGATAACTCCCTCTAACTCCATAGGTGTAAGTCCCAAATAATTACAAACCTCAATAAAAGTTCTACCACTCTTAATAGAATTGTATATCTTATTAGCTTGTTCATTAGTCATTGTTATCACCCCCACGAGAAAGTACTCTTGCTTTTACATAATCGTCTTTAATCGTACGATAATAAATATCGTTTTGGACTCTAAATGACTTAAGATTACCCTTTTTATCGGTTTCAACATCTACAAAGCACGCTCCAACAACATTAGAGTAACCCTTATCACTCATCTCCCAAGTTGTTGCACACAAAGATGGAACTTCTAAAACTCTAACATCACGATATTTAAACTCTTCACATTGAAGTAGTCCTCCATATAACATAATATTTGGCTTGTCTTCACTACGCATAGCATCGATTAACTTTTGAGCACGATAACTTTGGGTATATGTTTTGCTCTGATTAGAATTTAATATTAACATTTTAACGTTATCAATTGTGACTTCACATCTAGAATTCCCAATATAAACCATATCACTTCGCTGTTCGTCTATCTTCTTGCCAATATCTATTTTTTTCTTCGCTAGATGTGTATTATCTTTCTTACCGGTTATAAAATATGTTTTCATTCCCTTAAGTCTAGGATATTTACTAACTACATAATCAATTTGGCCATATGTATCTTTTCGCACTAAAGAATCAAACATATTTTTAGACATTGGATATAACCCTTCCGTAAGGTTTCCAGTTATAATAAAGTTTCTATATCCTTCATTATAGGCTCTTAAAAAAACTTCATTTAACATCGTTAACTGTGAAAATTTAGATCCCATTCTTAAATCTGATATTGCCACAAATTTGAAATGATTATTTTCATCAGTTTTAAATGAATAACTATAGTCTTGGTGATGTGTTTTGTCACCAAGGTTAAGGAAGTAAACATCATCATCTTTGCTAGCAACCATAATATTAGTTCCTTGCTTCCTTAATTGATTAACTAATCCCATAACTGTTTCCCAAGAAATCTCAAGTTCGTCTGCTAACTCTGTTAATGATATTTCACTATCAGTAAGCTCTTTAACTTTACTTAAAAGTTCTTCTAATTCTTCTTCTTCCATGATACCTCCTCACAAATAAAAGGGATAATAAAAATACATTTTATCTCCCTTCTCTATTCTCTATTACAATCATAACTTATTTAAAAAAATTACGCAATAAAAAAGAAAACTTTTTCGCAAAAATTTTCTTTAATTATTCTTAATAAAATACAAAATATTTTTTCTTTCCCTTGCGGATTATATTATACTTGCGATTGCTGTCCAAAACATAATTTTCATCATTAACTACTTTACCATTTATTAAAATAGCATTAGCATTCAATAATTCTCTTAATTCCCTTCTACTTGAACAAACAGAAGTAGCAATCAATAACTCATTTAATGGAGTATTATCATTTTTCAATTTAGGTGCATCTTTAAAAACATCATCTATTTCGTTATCACTTAGCTCGTCAATCTTACCAGAGAATAACAATTGTGATATTTTCTCTGCTCTTTCAAAACTGTTTTGGCCATGTAAAAACGTTATTATTTCTCTTGCAAGGACTTTTTGAGCACATCTCGTCTCAGGATGTTCCTTGAATTCAACTTCTATTTTTTCTATTTCTTCTTTAGATAAGAACGTATATGCCTTAATATATCTAATAACTTCACTGTCTTCCACATTAATTAAATACTGATATAACTGATATGAAGATGTCTTACTTTCATCTAACCATAAAGCATTACCTTCAGTTTTACCAAATTTAACGCCATTAGAATCCGTTATAAGAGGCATAATTAATCCATAAGCATCTTTACCAGTCTTTTTACGAATTAGCTCTATACCCGCAGTTATATTACCCCATTGGTCACTTCCTGCAACTTCTAACGTACAATTTTTAGTTTCAAACAAATGTAAAAAGTCTAAAGCTTGAATAATCATATATGAAAATTCTGTATAAGTAATACCAGTTTCCATTCTTCTTCTAATAATATCTTTATCTAGCATATAATTAACATTAAAATATTTGCCATAATCACGTAGAAAATCAAGCATATTTATATCTTTACACCAGTCATAATTATTAACTATTTCAAAGCCAAAAAGTTCCTTAACTTGCTTAGTTAATCCTAAAACGTTCTTTTCGACAACATCTTTAGATATCATTGGCCTTTCATTACTAGGTTTTGGATCACCAATTAAACCTGTAGCACCACCAATTAAAAGGATTGGATTATGCCCATAATCTTTTAACCTTTTAGATATTAAAAAAGATGATAAATGACCAATATGTAGGCTATCAGCAGTAGGATCTGTACCTATATAAAAAGTAAGTCCTCCAGCATTCAACAAATCTATAAGTTTTGGATCACTTATTTCTTGAATTAAACCTCTCCAAACTAAATCATCATATAATTTCATAGTATCCCTCACTAACTATTGTTATTATATCAAATATATATAAATAATTAAATAATAATTAAATTTTTGCACAAAAAAAATTCTTAGCAACGCCCTATTTTAACTTACGCTATCGTCGGCACTGAAGGGCTTAACTGCCAGGTTCGGAATGGATCTGGGTGTACCACCTTCGCTATCGTCACTAAGAAAAGTTTTTTAGAGAAATAATTCTCTGAAAACTAAGATAATGTATTTAATCAAATATTTATAAATATAATAATGGGATTAAATCCTCGATCTATTAGTATCAGTCAGCTCAACATATCACTATGCTTCCACCTCTGACCTATCAACCAGATAGTCTTTCTGGGATCTTACTTCACGAAGAATGGGAAAATTCATCTTGAGGGAGGCTTCACGCTTAGATGCTTTCAGCGTTTATCCTTTCCATACATAGCTACTCTGCGCTGCTATTGGCATAACAACAGATACACCAGAGGTATGTTCATCTCGGTCCTCTCGTACTAAAGACAACTCCTCTCAATTTTCCTGCGCCCACGACGGATAGGGACCGAACTGTCTCACGACGTTCTGAACCCAGCTCGCGTGCCACTTTAATGGGCGAACAGCCCAACCCTTGGAACATGATTCTGCTCCAGGAT
>JAEEGF010483368.1_pt1 | contig 19878 bp, 17 predicted proteins | sample 9134171 | NCBI WGS metagenome assembly JAEEGF01 (sample SAMN16246542, study PRJNA631951) | gut metagenome | biome: gut microbiome; feature: rumen; material: AP-attached | host: Bos | place: Iran: Karaj | collected 2018-10
TATCTTTTCGCCGATTCGCATAATATTATACAAATAAGATTGTGTATTATCAGTAGAACTAAATTTTAATGCATAACACAGTAACATAACTTCGTCAGACACGCAGGTAAAAAAAGATGTAACTTTTGATAATTCTTCATAGCAAATGGTTATTGCTTTAGAATGATCTTCCCCATTGTCGTTACCTTTCTCTATTTCTTGGATTAACTTTTCCTGCAAATCATAACTGCACAACGGAATCCCATGAATTATATTATTAGGATTGTAAAAATCATATACAAACAATAAAGCATAGTTCATACATACAATATCATCTGATGCTCTAGGTGATAAGTTATCCTTAAAAGATATGACATTTATTTTTTCATAGCACTTTACTACCCCATTTCCAAAATATCGTACCAGTTCTTCTTCAGTAGTAATAGATATTCCCAGCAGTTTCAGCAAGTACTTCTCTATATCTATAATAGATAATCCGTGAACAGCTACCATGTTTTGGCCTTTTGTATCATCTGCTATCTTTTTTTGTTCTAATATTTTTTCTCTGGATGATTCATCCAAATCTTGCTGCATAGCATATTCAGAAAAATCATTAAGTAGTTGAATATATCCAAGTCTAAGATTTGTAATTTCATCATTCAGCTTACATATATCAGACTCTTTGGAAATTATTCCCAAAAGGTCTATCGCATATTCATTATATAAAAGCGAATGACCTTCTCTTAGATCGCAACAATTAATGGTTTTAGGCAGTCTTGCGATAATCTCTCTATTTTTGGAATGCTTACTCTTTCTTCCCATTTTTTTCCTTTCGAAAATAAAACATAGATTCCCCACTTCTTATTGTATCTCTTATCCGGATATTTTCGATTTCAAATTTTGTAGCAACAAAAGTAACATGAACGTATAAGAGATGCGCATCCAAAAAATAATAAGGAGGTGGCTAATGGACAAAGAGCATTTAGTAAGCGAAATTTTTTCCAACAGGTTAAGCGACAACCTAGCTGAAATGGAAAAATTGCATGCTTATTATTCAAAATACATAGTTCTCGAAGAAGAAAACAATTGTCTTTTGGAAATCATCAAGAAATACTCCATTCCGATACATGCGGATTTGCTGGAACAAATATCATAACAGGAGGATTGAAAAATGAATGAAGACTATATCGAATTGGCTGAATTGCTAACTGATAGAACATACACTATCGACGACAGAATAGCTGAATTAAGGCCAGTGCTCGGTGAAATCAGAAACCTCTGCTATGAAGCTGAATTGATCAAGAAAATGATTATTGAACTTGATCTACCAGTTTCAGACGTAGTAATGGATTTACTGGACTGTATCATACTACCTAGCAGGAAATAGGAATAACAGACAATTCCAGTGGGATTTACCAATCCCACTGGCAACAAAGAAAGGAAAAACATAATGAATACTATTATAACCCCCAAGGACATACAACTCACTACAACTCAAATTACAGGTAACGCAGATGGTACTGCAATTGCATTAAGCGTCACTGACGGTGTAAGTTACGCAGAAGGTAAACCCACAGATGAGGTTGTTTGTAAAAAAGTAAGCGTAGTATGTCATGATAACCACTACAAATCAGTAGCAGTAAAAGTTAAGGATTTGAAAATACCGCTTACTCCTGAACTCTTACAGCAATCAGGTGGGCAGAAGAAAGTAAAGTTCAAGAACCTGACTGGTAAGTTTTGGCGAAATAACAATGGCGAATACATTCTTAGTGCAAGTGCAGATTCATTGGAGGTAATAGCTAATGCTTAAATGGTTAATGGAAAGAATAAAAAATATAATTCTCTGCCCTGTAAATTGGTTTTGGGAACAATATAACAAGTACAAAGAGAACGAAAACTACTTAAAGATAATTGGTCTATTTTCCATATCTGTAGGCTCGTTATTATCAATTGTAGTTGCTCTAGCTTACTTGTTATCCATACCTGTAACTTACTTGATATCTCATCCCGAGTGGATATTTGTAGGATTTTTAATTTACCTGCTTTATTCTTATGGCAAATCTCAATCTATTGCAAATCAGGAGCATAATAAACAGCAGCAAGTCATAATTGAAGAGGCAGATCAATTGGCATTAGAGGACAATGCCAGCCGTGGTTATGAGCCAATCTGTACTTTTATGTTTCAAGTTTTACGTGAAGTAGCTGAAGAAGCCAACCTGAAACTTCCTGCCCTAATTGGAGATATCGAAATGCCAGTTAACAAATACGATGTAATTAATGGCATCACCTATTATTATTTTGTCTGCTATAAAAAAACAATAGAATTGCTTGATGATAATGAAATAGAAATAATGGAGCGGCAAATTACAAGTGCTATTAGCAGGAAGCTAAAAAGCCAAGCAAATTCTTCAATGATACTTGAATCATATAAGGACGAAAATGGTACTTTTTACAATGGCGTTTGCTTAGATTCCATTGAAGATATGGGTACATACATTAAGTTAACTGTAGTACCTATGACGCCTCAATACGCATTGTTACTTAGAAACCAAAAGCAAAGAGCCCTTATGCGTTCTGATGCAAAAAGCGATTTTAGTACATCTTGGGATGATTAAATATGATTTTCGGATATACCGTGGGAGCTGATGGAAAACCATCAGCTCCAATAAAACTAAATACACAGGATTATTGCCACACTTTAATTACTGGCTCAACTGGCAGCGGAAAAAGCTATTCACTCCTATTTCTCATTGGCTGCTTATTAAAAGATTCTCCTGAGATAGAGGTTTTTATTTGCGATTTCAAAAATTCAGAAGATTTTCGTTTTTTGAAAGATTATCCTCTGTACTACGCAGGACAACATTGTTATGAAGGTGTAATGGAGTTTTTTCGTAGATTCAATGATGCTAGAGAAAATGGTAAATCATTCAAACGTAGAGTCTTGATTTTTGACGAGTATCCTTCATATATCTTCTATCAGTCAATGATGGATAAGGATAATAAAACAAAGCTCGTTTCAGACGTCACGAATGCTATAGCAACAACACTTATGCTTGGCCGAGGAATAAGTCATGCTGCATGGCTCGTTACTCAGAGAGCTGATTCCAGCCTTTTTGCCAATGGAGCAAGAGACAATTTCCAAATAATAATAGGACTAGGTAGACTCAGCAAGGAGCAAAAAGGCATGATCTTTACGGGCGAAGAAATACCAAACGAACCAATGAAACGTGGTGAGGGCCATCTTTTATCAGATGGACACGAGCTAAGGAAAGTAAAATTTCCGCTAATATCAGACATAAATGACTGGAAATGGCATATATATGACATTTTAATGAGAAATTTGGAACACAATAGAGATTCGAGTCAGAGCACGCCTCTGGCGTAAGCTATGACTCAACCCTAGGCGGTAGTATTACCCCGCCTAGGGAATCTGTTACATCAGCGCAGCACCATGTAATTAAATCCGTAACAGAAATGACGTCTGTTACAAAGGAGGAATCAAGTGAATGATACAATAAGTCGCTCATGGTTTGCAGTTTTAAATAACCCTAAGGAACATGGTTATTCAGGCACTCCAGAAGAAATAATTGAGCAATTAAAATTTGAATGGATAAATGATAATTCACTTCGTAAAGGATGGTGGGGATACTGTATATCTTCAGAAGGTTTACATCACGTTCATATGATTCTAGAAGATTCTGGTTCTTGCAGATTTTCAAAGGTGAAACGTGCGTATCCTAAGGCCCACTTGGAGGCAACTAAAGGCAATAAAAAACAGGTGCTGGCTTACATTAATAAGCAACCTCCCTTTGATGAAAAAGGCGAAAAAGTAATAGCCTTTACTTCTTTTGGAAACATTGAAGGGCATAAAAAGTACTCTGCATCTAATACCAATGAATTGCTTTCATCTATCGAACTTCTTATAGATGAAGGGTATACACCAGCTCAAATAATGCGAGAAGACATACGATTTCGCCGTGAAGAAAGCCTTATAAGAAAATGCTATTTTGATAAAAGATATAAAGAGACACCACCCATAAGGAATGTTGACGTCATATGGCATTGTGGAGAAAGTGGTAGTGGAAAATCATTTTCATACGTCAAATTATGTGAAGAGGTTGGTGATGAAAACATTTTCTTTTTCTCAGATTATGCCAATCATGGCATTGGTGGATTCGATTCGTATTGTGGAGAAAAATATCTGTTCATAGATGAATTAAAACAACATTCTTTACCGTTTGAGCTTCTTTTAACTATTACTCAAGGCTATCGAGCACAATTGCATTGCAGGTATGCTAATAGCTACGCATTATGGACAGAAATCCATATCACAAGTATATATTCTCCTGAAGAAATATATTGTGGGATGGTGGATAAAGATAATCAAGAAAAAGATCCAATATCCCAGCTTTTAAGGAGAATCAATAAATACATATATCATTACAAAAATGGTGATGAATATAAAACCTACGAATTACCTAGTGAGCAATATAAAGGATATGAAGAATTAAAGAAGCTCGCTCGTGGAAATGAATGGTCAGATATTAATTACAACGATATTCCATTTGAATAATTCTTAATGACAGCAGAAAGGAGGTGCTGAACATATGAAAACTAAATATGATATTGTCAGCACTTCCTCTAATCTTCAATTGCCAATAAATGCAAATCATCAACACAATTGCTCTAATGATATATTCCAACAGATCACAAATCTGACATCAAAAAAGCTTCGATTGGAAACAGATTCCGACTATGCTAATATAATCTCAGTCGGTGCTGTTATCGAAGATTTGGATAAACAAATATTACAACTCAAAATCCAAGCCATTGAAAAAGAACTTGGTAAAAAGATAACCACTGTCACTAAGCCTAATAAAACTTTATATTTAGTGTCTATTACAGTAGATGGCAAAAGAAAGCAAATCTCTGCTAAGTCTGTCGAAGAACTGTACAAAAAAGTATTAGGAAGAATGCTTCCATCATCCAAGGAATGCACAAGCACTATAACAGTTCAGGAAGTGTTTAATATCTTTTCAGCGCATAATCATGCCCCTATAGTTGATAACGAAGGCTCAATTACTTATCCAACAAGTACTGCAAGACGCAAAGACCAGTACTGGAATAAATACTGGGCAATGGATGTTATTTCTACATTTCCAGTTCAAACAGTTATCACAGGTGATATTATTGATGCATTCAAAAGATTAACAGCCAGCAGGAAGTATACTGCCAGACAGATTGATCAGGCAAAAAGTATCCTGAAACAGACTTTTGATTATGCCATTTGGCAAAAGCTTATTACTGTCAATCCAGTAGTTTCTCTTCCTAACAACATGTGCCCTAAAAAAGCTAAAAGTATAGATAAAAAGAAGGCAACTTCGAAGGAATGGCGCATGCAACTTGAGAAGCATCTGAAAGCACTACCTAATCAGACTGTATATTCGCTTGCTATCAGATTTTGGCTGACTTCCATGCAAAGAGTCGGCGAATGGCTTGCTATTACTTGGGAAGATGTAGATTTTCAGAATGAGACACTTACTATAAAGCACTCATTATCAAAAAGAGAAGTAGATGGAAAACTCATTGTAGTAGATGATGAGCATCTTAAGGCTGATGAAGTGGCAAGAGAAATACCATTAACAGATAAGGCAATAGGAATACTCAAAGAGCTTTATCTTATCAATGGTCAAAAGAAATATGTTTTTAACAGTAAAGGTAATCTTCCGATAGCCACAAACCGCGTTAATGAACACATTAAGGATTATTGCAAAGATGCTGGCATAGAACCCATGTCAACTCACGCACAGAGACGCGGAGCAATACAAGAAGCATATTCTAAGCAAATGGTTGAAGATCAGATAAGAGTTACTGCTGGTCACTCTGATAGTACAATGACACGGTACTACAACAGACAGAACAATAACACCTTGTCCAAGCAAAATCTTGAAGAATTACTTGGATAATCTGATCAGGTCAAACATTTGGTCAAACATTTTCTAAAAAAGGGCAAAGAAAAAGCCGCTAAACAAGCGGCTTTCAGGCAATCGGAGTGACGTGATTCGAACACGCGGCCCCTACCTCCCTAAGATAGTGCTCTACCAACTGAGCCACACCCCGATACGCTGTTTCAATCAGCGACAAGAGATATTGTATAACAACCATAAAAGAAATGCAAGTACTTTTTCCAATTTTTTAATGCTGCAGGCAAAGGAATGTTACCTGCCCGCTTTTTGCCCCTCAGGCCTTCACCAGTCGCACATTGCAGCAGATCCCTCAGGCCTTCACCAGCCGCACCTTGCAGGAGATCTGCCTTGGTGTTTCCATCCCGTCAAACTTTATGAGATAGCTCTCTTCATCGTAGTTGATCTCAAGGACAGTGCCTTCCCCGAGGATGGCATGCCTAACCCGCATTCCTGCCTCATGCAGGTTGAGTTTCATTGCGCCCTTAAGGTGCCTTGACTCGCTCTCCACAAAGCGCCTGGCTGCTGACATCATCTTCTCATCAGGTTCTGATGTGAATTCCAAAAGCGCCCTGTCGATGTCAAAAATAAATCTTGAGGGATATCTCGGAATACCCTCGAAGTTCATTCCGCCGGCCTCTGATATGAAGAGCCTGTCTTTGGCTCTTGTCATGGCTACAAAGGCAAGGCGCCTCTCTTCCTCCATGCCCTCTAAGGTGTGGACCTTCCTTGAGGGAAATATCCCCTCGTTCATGCCGCAGAGAAATACATAGGGAAACTCCAGGCCCTTGGCGGCATGGACTGTCATGAGTCTCACCTTATCATCGCTTCCCGCATCCGAGTCCGCATTGGTAAAAAGCGCTATATGACGCAGGTAATCCTCGAGTCCCACCTCTTCACCGCAGGTGGTCTCGTACTCAAAAATCGACTGCTTGAGTTCAGCCAGGTTGTCCAGCCGCTCCTGCGCGCCCTCAGTGCGGAGCATCTCCTCGTATCCCGTATCCTGAAGAAGCTTGGTCAGAAGCTCGGACACGGGAACCCCCTCGTAGGAGAGCGCATATTTCTCAATAACATCAATGAACTGCCGTGCCCTTGTGCCGCGGATGATCTCATGCTCAAGGTTCTCAGAAAGAGCCTGATAAAGAGTACATCCTTTGTCCCTTGAGTATTCTTCAAGAAAAGCCATCCGGCGCTTACCAAGATTCCTCTTGGGAACATTGACTATTCTCCTGAAGGAGACATCATCTCTGTAGAGGATCATACGAAGGTATGACAGGGCGTCCTTGATCTCCATGCGGCCAAAGAACTGAACGCCTGAATAGATCGTATACGGAATCTTCTCTCTGATCAGAGCTTCCTCAATAGTCCTTGTCACGAAGTGTGCCCTGTAAAGAACAGTCATATTCCTGTAGGGAATGCCGCAGCCCTTCATCGCGAGCATCTCACCAGTGATCCAATCAGCCTCATCGGCGGTGTTCGGTGCCAGGTGGCACAGAACGCTCTCCCCGCCCGTCCTCGTGGGCACCAAATCCTTCTTAAGTCTCTGGGTATTGGCAGCTATCAGGCTGTTGGAAGCAGCCAGGATCTGGGGCGTTGACCTGTAATTGTCATTCATGTATATGGTCTTAACATTGGGGTGATTCTGGTCAAATGCAAGAAGATACCCTACATTGGCCCCTCTCCAGGTATAGATTGTCTGATCGGGGTCGCCTACGATAAAAAGGTTGTGGTGATACCCCGCAAGCACCTCCATCAGCTCATATTGCAGTCCGTCAATATCCTGAAACTCATCTATCATGATATACTCAAGGCGCTTCTGCCACTTGAGTTTAATATCTTCATGCTCGCTGAAAATAAAGAGAGCAAACTTTATCAGGTCGTTGTAATCAAGGCCAAAGCACTTCTTCTCCTGATACAGATATCCGTAGAAAAGAATGTCATTGACCTCGATTGCGCTGTCATATTTATTCTTGAGATCATCTGCAGACATGCTCAGCATATCCAGATAGTACTCAGGCTCCTCTATGCACTTCCTCATCTCAAACATGTCGCGGGCGGCTGAAAAAGTCTTGTCCCTCAGGGAGAGCCCTCTCTCCTCGTATATGATCTTGAGAATATCATCGATGTCGGAATTGTCCAGCACAAGAAAGCTCTTGGGATACTGCACCGCATGTGAATCCTCCTGCAGTACAGATACGCAAAAGCCGTGAAATGTATTGATATACCCCGTGTCGTTGTCACCGGTGAGAAGATGTATCCTCTGCCTCATCTCTGCTGCCGACTTGTTGGTGAACGTCACGCAGAGAATGTGCCCCGGCATGATGCCGATGCCCTCCACAAGATATGCAAACCTGTGAGCCAGGGCCCTTGTCTTGCCGCTTCCGGCTCCTGCAATAACCCGGATATATCCTTCAGTGGAAGTCACTGCTTCCAGCTGAGCCTCGTTTAATCCCTTTAATATCTCATCCATGCATTCATTATGCCAAACATCTGTTCTTTTGTCAAAAAACTGAAAATACTTATCAGCTCATTTTTTCGCAAAATGAACCTGAATTGACGGATAGGTACCAAACATTGGATCGATCACATATCCTCCGTTCATAATTATTCTGCCAGACGCATACATTCTCAGCTGATGCGTATGATTACCGGGTCCCCAGGTAGACTTACATAGCCGTGCATTACTTCTATCGTACTTCCATCTATAAGGTTTTTGTAACGTCCATCAGGCACATTAATAGGAATAATCCCAGGTTCTTCCTTGAAAGAAAACATGCCGATTATCTTACTGCCGTCACGGCTGTGAATGGCCTTCATTACATTTTCATCATAGGTCTTTGTCCTGTAGGTACTGTCTGCAAAAAGAGAATCCTGCCTGATCTCAGACATCTTCTTCATAAGATCTGCCAGGTCAATCTTCTCTGCTGAATCCCATTCCACTGAGTCTTTATTAAAAAGATCGGGAAGATGAGATATTCCATACTCCTGCCCGGCATAAATAAGTGTCATACCTTTCTGGAAATACAGAAAAGCAGTGGCATTTTTTAATACTTTTTCATTTGGGAAAAGAAATCTTGCCCGGGGCTGGTCATGGTTTTCCAAAAAACGCAGCTTAATGTAATTATCTGGATAAATGTATTCCTGTCTGTTTATGGCATCTGAATAATCGCGAAGCGATCCTGTCCCAGATGCAAATCCTGTCAGCTGGCCATAGACATCGTAATCGTAGAGAATATCAAAAGCCTCATACATTTCACAGTCGGAATGGGCAATCAGTCCAAGATCTCTCATGGTCATAATGAACTGAGGATCTATGGATTCGCTTAGCCAAATAACACCCGGGTGGACTTTTTCAACTTCAGCTCTGGCTTTTTTCCAGAAATCTATCGGGACAAGAGGTGCCACATCACATCTGAAGCCGTCAACTATTTCTGCCCACATTTTAAGTGTCTCTATCTGGTAGTCCCATAGTCCTTCATTGGAATAATCAAGGTCAATAATGTCAGACCAGTCACCAACCCGGTTTCCAAAAGAGCCGTCGCTTTTATGGAAGAACCACTCGGGGTGCTCCACGGAAAGGACGGAATCAGGTGAAGTATGATTGTAGACCACATCTATCATACACTTCATACCTGCAGCATGTATGGCATCCACGGTCTCCTTAAAGTCATCCATGGTACCATATTCAGGATTAATTGCCCTGTAATCACTGATGGCATAAGGAGATCCAAGTTCACCTTTTCTGGCCTTCTTCCCTATAGGATGAATTGGCGCAAACCATATAATATCAACACCAAGGTTTTTTATCCGGGCAAGGCTTGGAATGACGGCTTTAAACGTGCCTTCTTCACTGAAATTTCTGACATAAATCTGGTACATTACCTGATTTCTAAAGGATTTGGATGTGTTTTTAGCCATAAGATTGCTCCTTATTAAGTTTATCTTAGATGTGAGTGGTAACTGAATTATTGATTAGGATTTTATGAATACCATTTGTTCGCTTGAGATTCCATTAGCGACATCTGCAGTTTTATAACCTGCGTTGAGCCAGGATCGTGAATGAGGGTGCGCATTTGTGTGACTGTTGCTCCACCACGCAGAATATTTTCTGGCACTTTCCGGAAGGTTGCTCCCAATTATCCTCTCTATCTCAGCGAATGTTAGTGTCATTCTGGCACTTGTCCTTTTGGAAAGGAATCTATACAAAGAGATGTATTTTTCCATATATTATCCTCACACATACTTTTCAATTATTTTATTTAGTTTATCCATTGCATTGCCGTAGTCATCTGCTGTGGTTGGATGACCGCTGGGATCAGCTTCGAATCTGTATGCATAGCTTACTTTGCCATAGTATATTTCCTCTAAATCATCAGAAATAAACTCACAAAGTTCGGTATATATATCAGTGTTTCTTAGATCAAAGAATTCCTGGTCGGCTACTAAACTGACTTTTTCATGGAGACTGTCTGCATATTCAGTAATAGCACTTTCTGGGTCTTCAACACCTTGTGCCACAAGTTTATGCCAGTAATCATTGAAGCCGTCGGTATTGTAGAACTCTGCCAAAAACCAAACACAGCTGTCATAAATTTTCTTTACGGCAGTTATCTGCCTGTCTGATAAATTTTTCATTTTCTTTTCGCCCTCGACAATATCAAGTAATTGCATATAATCAGACAGGCCTAATTCGTTGGCAAGGCTTTTTACAACTTCGAGATCATTAGGATTGTTCTTGCCGTAAATCCATTTGTGTATGGTTTCTTTGTTCCAGCGTAGTTTATCAGCAAGCGTGAGCTCATACTCCGCTTTTGTAATTCTGTTATCTTTGCATAGGGATTCCACTCTTCGTTTAAATCTTGCAGAGTTGAATTTCATTATTTTACCGTCAACTTCATAGGTCCGTGATTCCATTGCAATTACCACCTTCGTATTTTTTTGTCCGGACAATTGTATTATACGGGGCGGGAAATGGAATTTAAAGGGAAACGTACCCGTTTACCTATTCGTACCTAATATACCTAGATCTGCACAGAATGTGTTTTCCTATGAATAAAATGTTGATATAAGCGTATCATCCTGCATAGTGTCAGGAGGTAAGGAGATATATCTACAAAAATCAGAGCCAACCAAGTACATCTGTTCCCAGAGTGCACTCCTCGAATGAAATGTCATGAACAGTTTCGGGGTATCCCTCCAGTGGTTTGATGGTGAAGTAAGCATCCGGGTCTGCTGAAACACATTTTTTAAAATATATATCATGAAACTCTGGGATGTCCTCCGGATCTTTGCTCTGTGAAACCGGATCGTTGTAGTCCATCAGATTATGCACATAATCCATTGTAATGACAACAGATTCTGATTTCATATTGACCATCTGGATGTTTTCCATGAAGATGTTTTCTACCACACCTCCTCTTCCAAGAGCGCTTTTAAACCTTATTCCCACATCAGAGTCTATAAATGTACAGTCTCTTACCAGTACATTGCTGATACCTCTGGACATTTCACTGCCAATTACAAAACCGCCATGGCTCTGCCCAACTTTACAGTCATGAATATAAACATTCTGACATGGCCCTGAAAGTTTCCTTGCCTCTTTATCCTTTCCTGATTTAAGGCAGATGCCATCATCTCCTGTCTGCAGATCGCAGTGATGGATATGCACTCTGTTACAGGAATCAACATCTATCCCATCTCCATTCTGTGCATAATAAGGGTTATTTACGGAGACATTACTAATTGTCAGATCCTCGCAAAAGTATGGATGTATGTTCCATGCAGCAGAATTCTGGAACCTTACTCCGTCAAGAAGTACCTTTTTGCAGTGCCTTAAGCTGACCATCACCGGACGGTAAAAATCATAAGAATCTTTTGCCTTTTCAAGAGCTTCTTCCTCTGTGCCATAATCACCCGGGAAAACCTCTCCCTCAAAACGGGCATCATAAATGGTACTGGTTGGAACCCAGACACCACCTTCTTTGCTTTCGATCACATACTCTGATTTTTTTAAAAGTGCCTGCCACTGCCTATCAGTCATCTTAAACTGTTTCACAGGCCGCCATAGATGACCATTTCCGTTTATGATTCCGCCACCTGTAATAGATATATTCTCAGCTTTTTCAGCTGATATCTGGGAAACAGTGCGGATTCTTTTTATTCCTTCATAGTCTGTTACGATAAGAGGATAATCCTCTTTGTTCTTTGTGAAGATAAATACAGCATTATCCTCAAGATGAAGGTCTATGTCTGATTTAAGAACAACAGGGCCTGTAAGCCAGATACCATTTGGAATTAAAACCTGACCACCTCCATTATTTGATGCTTCGTCTATGGCTTTTTTGATTGCCTCTGTACATGGAACAGTACCCCCGGAAACTGCGCCATAGTCTTTAATGTTAAAAACAGTGTCTTTAATATCCGGAAGAGTAGTTACAAAATTACTGAATGCGGCTTTCATATCAGGATTTCCTTTCGTGTAATGCGGGAAAAACAGTTCTGAACTACCATTATTTTCTCTTTTCGAGATCTACGCTGCATGATAATGTCTTACTATTTTGGTTTTTCCATGGAATGCAGATATCTGTCAAAGCATCTCCCTTATAAACATAACCCTCCGGTAAAAGAACTTTGTAATGTATGTCTACAGGCAATATGTTTGGAACTTCAATTACGAGTGCATCATTTTCAACAGCAAGTTCAAGGCATTCTCCGCCCATTGTGTAGTTATTGTCAGATGCCACTATTATTGGCTTATCGGTGATTTTCTGTACTTTGATTATCTCTGATGCATGAGGATTTATATCACCCATGTTCACAACATCGCAGGCGCTTATATCTGTTTTGAATATCCCGGAATAAAAACCGCAAACTGCATATTTCGCTCCTTTGTCTTTTGCAAGAGCTGACATATCAACAATAAGCTCTTTTGACTCACTATCTGACCAGTTTGTAGTGCAGATGTACGTTGCGTCGATTCCAGGGATACCAGCTTTGATGGCTCCCGGAAATCTCTCACCGCTCATGACATCCATTGGCGCAGCTTTTGTGTTCAGGACGGGAAGGATATGCCTTATCTCAAAGAGCCGCTTATCTGAAATCTGATCAAGAGGCTCTGTCTGGCACATTATTCCGCCTCCGGTAAACTGGTTCATGACGCTTGTTTTTACCTCATCGTCATTGAGAAGTCCAAGTGTCAGTCGTGATCCGCGCTGCATCACATCATTTTTTCTTACCATCAGCGCATCGGGATCATTGGCCCACCAGTAGTTCATGTAATATCTCATCACTGACTGTCTTATGGTATAAGGAGCGGTCTTGCCATTCTTATTGATATTACTGCTCCACATTGATAACACATCTGACCCTGTTCTCTGAGCATCCACAAGTCCTATTATCGGATCGTAAAGGCCACCGCACATAAGGAAAAATGCATTTTCTCCCATTCCTTCCCTGATAGCCTTTACAGCCATATGATAAGCCTTTGCAAGGGTGATCTTCTTATTACAAAAATCTGCATCCTCATATATTACTGCAGCTCGTGTGAAATCCAGCTTGTGATAGGAATATCCCCAGTCGAAAGTGAACATACGGTATAGTTCTTTAAAATATTCCCATGTACCCTTATCTGTAATATCGAATACATAATAGACAGTATCATTCATTGGGAAAAGACAGGGATGACCATCGTTATCCTTTAATATCCATTCAGGATGTTTTGTCCATATGGTTGCGGATTCATGTGCCACAAAGGGGCTGCTCCATAGTCCCGGTATAAAACCGGATGCTCTGATCTCAGATGCCAGCTTGTCCATGGTTATGGGAAATTTCTCGTTTGGCTCATATTCTCCAAGAGTTTTCTCCCATCCTTCGTCAATCTGAAAGACATCATAAGGAAGGCGCCTCTTTTTCATGATCTCAAGATTTGTCTTTACATCTTTATAGGTCACATTAAGCTCATAGAAATACCATGTGCAGAAAACGGAAGGTTTCTTAGTATTCCTTGCTCCATAAAGCTCTGCTTTTCTTTTTGCAAAGGATTCTATTTCTTTCTGCGAATCATCTGCAAGAGCTATACGTATGCTCTCAGTTCTTATAGTTTCACCCGGTGAGATAAATATATTAAAGATCACATCTGACTTTATATACTCAATATCTGCGTCAGAATTAAGCTTTATCCTTGTCTCAAAGAGCTGATCTCTTCCGGTAAGGAATTCTATGGCCAGGAGCTTTCCAGCATGGTCCTTTATAAGCGTCAGGTGGTCACTTGATATAAGATACCCGCCGGATGTATCTCTATCTGATGTTTTCTTGTCTCCACTTTCTGTCATGCCTGATGAAACATCAAAGAGTCTGTCATCTATTTCTCCGGTAACAAATACTCCCGGCATATCATTCTTATGCCGCCCGCTTCTGAAAACATGATATTTTCTGGAAGACAACCCTTTTGAACACAGGTCATCGCACTTAAACATTTCTATGCGCGAAAGAAATATATCAGTGTCCGCTTCACTCGTCACTTCAAAGTGGTACTCTTCATAGCCATTGCCACTACTCTCTATGATCTTGGTAAGTTTTATTTTATCCATACAAAAAGCCCTCATACATAACATTATGAGGGCTTTCAAGATAATTGAAAATATGCTGTAATGTCATCATTAATGAAAAAATGATTTACAGATACTTTGCAAGGTCATCCATGGCGGGAATAAATCCCGCTAGGGCTACCTTTTGTGATGTGATATGTCCCATGGGCATGGCAGATACTGTAACTATTGATATTTCTCGATTGTCCGTACTACTGCTGACAGATATGCACTGCCAAAGAGATTTAGGTGGTTTGTCAGGTGATAAAGATTGTAAAGGTCCCTTCTATCCTGGTACCCAGGAACTGATTCCATCATTTCAAAATAAGAGTCGTAAAATCTTCTGTCAAACCCACCGAAAAGCTCGGTCATCGCTATATCAGCCTCATTGCATCCAACATATACAGCCGGATCTATCAGCATAGGTCGTCCATTCTCATCCGACATAAAATTACCTGACCATAGGTCCCCATGAAGGAGAGAGGGCTTATCTGGCTCAAACAAAAAACTATCCAGGTGGTCTAGAAGCCTGTTTGCCATCTTTACAGTTCTGCTGTCAAAATATCTTGCAGCAAGTTCAAACTGTGGCCGAAGCTTGCACTCAGAAAAGAACTCTATCCAGCTGTTCTTAGGCGTATTCATCTGCTTCCCGGCTCCAATATAGTTGTCACTGTTAAAACCATACTTTCCACCGGAAACAAAAGAAGCTGTATCAGCTTTATGCATGGATGCCAGATTATGTCCAAGTTCTTCCCAGAAGCCCTCTCCCATCCATGCGCTGTCAATATGCTCCATGAGAATGAACGAATACCTGCCGTCCGTGCCTATTGCATATATATCCGGGACTCTGATAGCTTCAGTTTTTTTGATTGCGGTAATGCCTTCCGCCTCAGCTCTGAAGAAATCAGCATTAGATATGCTGTTGACTTTCAGAAAAAGAAAACTACCATCGGAAAGAACAAGCCTGTAAGCATCATTGGCATCACCTCCATGGACAGTCTGTTTCTTTTCTACTGTAATCCTTCTTCCTCTTGCCAGACTGACAGCTTCCTTCAAGGACCCAAACGCCGGTATACTTTCAATACTATCCCCCATCACATCCCCCATAATAAAAGATCATACTTCTATCTGATTCATGACTTTCCCTAAGCTGTCATGGAAAACAAGATCTGCTTTGCCTTCCATCTTGGTCTTTCCCTTGTTGATGATCACGAGGTACTTTCCACTTAACAGGAACACTCTTTGTTCTGCGTCTATATTAGCTTATCTATTTACTGTAGAAGCAAAACATCAGAACAGATAAGTGTAACAGCAAGCACCGTATTCATAACAAAGCTTATCATTCCTGAGAGTATCCTGCCGCTGTCTCCGATTCCCGGGAGCCTTGATCTGTCACTTCCCAAAGCAGCAAATGCAAGAGATGTAAACACCAGGGATGCAGCCATATATCTGAAGTCGCTGCTGCAGGTGTATGGGTACTTTATCACATACAGCACGTAGCTAATGAGCATAAAAAGATAGGTCCACCATAGAAAGAACGCTCCAAACCGCTGCTGAAGACTGTCTCTGTCAAACATCTTCACTGCATAGACGATCAGAAATACCAAAGTTGCGACGACAGCAGCTGCAATCGAGCACACATAGCCGATCCTGGCACACATAAGAAGTCCGGGTCCTATATCTGCGGGATAGCTCTCTGCAAATAGCCCCGTCTGAAACAATATGACCCATGTGTTGTGGCAGACCTCTCCGCTAATCGGATGAAACGGGAAATCGAGATGAAGATCGGAAAAAGAAGGAATACCGATCCTCGACCACAGAGGAAAATTTCCTGTGTACATCACGGAAGTCTCTCCCTGAGTAGGAAGCCCCGGCTTTTTCCCAAACACGAACAGATTTCTTGCAACAAAAGACATACCTATGGGGATCGAAACCAGGCAGAAAGTAAAATACTGCCAGAGAGTGCTCTTCATTCTGAACTGATTGCCGTGATTTTTAACCTCTATAAGAGCCGCCAGAAAAAGCAGCGCGATTGAGAATGCACAGATGGCGGTATTGAGCTTTGTTATCATTCCAAGCCCTAGAGAAAGCGCAAGCAGGATAATATTTCCAAGGCTCTTTTCCCTGCACCAGCACAGCGTTCTCCAGATTGTTGCAAGAAGGAACAAGAGCGCCAGGATATCATTGTTCACAGAACCGGCAAAGACGATCATCCTCGGGTAGAAGCAAAACAGCGCCATGCCTGCATACAAGGCCTTCCCCTTTACTCTGCACTCCTTTAATATATGAAGCATCACCAGCATACAGAGTCCGGAGTACAAAAGCGTAAGCACCTGGAGATTCTCAAACAAAAGGTCTTCAGGCACTCCCCTCGTTCTCTGAAATGTAAGCCACAGAGCTTCCAGGACATGATGAAGCGGCGGATGAAAGTAGCCGAAGACCTCATAGGGGTCCATGTCAGGCAGATGCATGAACTTGTAGATATACTCGATGTAGCCTATGTGCCCGATATTGATCTGGTCAGTCCCAAAACCGGTGTAGGTCCCTGTATCGTTCTGCAGAGTCCATATGTCACTTTTTAGCACAAAGAAAGCCCTAAGAAGCATCCCGCCAAATATCATGCAGATAAGGCCGGCCTCCTCACTGAGCTTTCCACGTAAAAGTCCTGTGACAAAAAAAGCTGCAACCATACCCCCCAGGACAGTAAGCACCATATCAGTGATCATCCCGGTCTTATCATAGGCAATTATCTTCTCACTTCCCTGCAGCACTGCCACAGCAGCAGCCGTGGCAAATACAATTATCCTCCCAGTGATAAAGACTTTTTTTAAAGTCTTTGCATCCGAATCCATTTCTTATCTCCCCAGATACTCCTCAACATTTTCCGAAGTGACCTTGGCATAAGGAAGTCTTATGTATTTTCCTTCGGTCACACTATATTCATCAGCAATATCATCGATACTGCCGCCTTTTGCAAGGGTCATCGCAAGCCTGAACATTGCACCTGCCTGCCCCTCCTTGTCATTGTAGACCGTTCCGGATAAAAGCCCGTCCCGGACAGCCTCAAGCCCCACGTCCGTTCCGTCAATTCCAAAAAACACAGGCCACTTATCCCTGTCGATCCCGCTTGCTTCATAGGCATCGATGGCTCCAAGTGCCATGTCATCGTTGTTGGACATAACAAGCTCAATACCGTTATAGCTCTCTATAAACTGGGTTGTCTTGGTCTGAGCCTGGGCCCTGTTCCAGTTGGCTATGGCAGATCCAAGCCTGTCGACTTCAACCCCCGCTCTGACGAGGGCATCCACAGAATACTCGCATCTCACGATCGCATCCTGGTGTCCCGCTTCTCCCTCAAGTACCACGTACTGTATCTTGCCGTCGCCGTTTTTATCCACACCTGCGTCGTTGCGGCACAGATCTGCTGCCAGCTCACCCTCCATGGTACCTGACTGGGCAGCGTCAGCGCCCACGTAAAAGAGCCTGTTCCATCTTCCGATGTCTCCCTCAACCAGTTCACGGTTAAAAAAGATTATGGGTACATCCGCCTTTTTGGCAGCATCTATCACTGTCGTGGGATCTGTCCTGTCAACAAGATTCACACATATGACATCGCACCCGTCCTCTATCATTTTTCTGACCTGGCTGTTCTGAGTCTGCTGACTCTGCGACGCGTTTAAGACGACCAGTTCCGCCTCAGTCCCAACCTCTTTTACAAAACACTCCATGAGCTGGGACAAAAAGGTGTCATACTGATCGTAGATAGTAACCCCTATCGTGATTTTTCCTGCGCTTCGCTGTGGCGCCTTTGTGGCACAGGACATACAAAAAATCCCCATAATAAAAACAAGCGCCACTGCAAAAATTCTTTTTCTCATACCGGATTCTTCCCTTACTCCACTACAGGGAAAAGCAGCCTCTGATTTGCTTCGTCAAAGAGGTTTTCCCTGTTCACAACCCTGAAACCTATGGTCTCATTTTCCATAGGTGTGATCCTGTTGTCCAGCCTTCTTGTGATGGCTGTCACACTCTGATATCCCATATAGTATTCATTGGGAACTATCATGCTCCTTATAAGGCCGTCATCGAGAAAGCTGACGTTTTTGATAGACGTCCCCTCTCCGAATAACATGGGGGCACTTTCCAGATTTACGGCATACTCACAGGCAGCTTCAAGCCCGGAGTTCTCCATAGCAACGATCACGTCCGCCCATTTGCCTTCCTGTCTCTTTTCTATCTTTTCGCTCACATTGATGATACTGCTCTCGGTCCAGACAATCTCTGCGCCTGACCCCTCAAGGTTCTCGGTAAAGCCCTCAAGCCTCTGTCTGATACTGTTCTGCTTCTGATTTCCCGCAACGATACCTATCGTGCTTTCCAAAAGCTCTTTTCCCAGCGCAAGCCTTACTTCATTGGCCAGTGCCCTTCCTATCTCAACGTTGTCCGCCTCAATGCAGGCGCTCTTGCCCTCGATATCCACATCCATGTCAGCGCTGGTATCCGCAAGAACAAGGACCGCCTTGCTGCTTATTGAGGATATCATATTCTCAGTACCTCTGCTTGCGGCAAACTGCAGGATTATCCCATCTGCGCCGTCTGCGATGCAGTCATTGGTGATAAGGTACTGCTGGTTCACTGTAAGGTTTTTGGAAGTAGGGACAATACTCAGTTTGACTCCTCTGTCCTTGGCCGCCTGCTCAAGTCCCGCCTGGAACGACGCCCACCTGCCGGACGAACTGTCATCAACAATGACTGAGACCATGACCGGATCATCACTTATTCCGCTCATAACGAGAGCCGACGTGGAAGCCATCAGGATGAGTACCAGAAGACCGGACATGATGAGGATAAAGACATTTCTGTTACTTTTCATCTCCCGGCTCCTTTCCCGACTCAAGCATCTTCCGATTCTCCTCTGTATATTCGATCGCAGGAAGATGGATCGTAACCCTGCAGCCCTCATCAGGCTCAGATTCTATCTTAAGTCCGTACTCCTGTCCAAAGCGAAGCTGTATCCTTCGCTGCACGTTGATAAGACCCACGCCGGAGCCCTTCTTCCTCACCCTTGTATCATCGGTGAGAAGGAGTTCAAGCTGGTCGCTGCTCATTCCAAAGCCATTGTCGGACACGGTGATATAGATATCGCCGTCATCTCCCATAATACCCTCAACCCTGATCTCGCCGTCTTCCATGTCTTTTACGCCGTAGTAAACAGCATTCTCAAGGATCGGCTGGACGATCAGCTTGACAGTACAGAAGTTCTTTATCTTATCATCTATATCAAACTCGATCGTAAAGGCATCCTTAAATCTCACCTTCTGGATATTCATGTAATTGCTCGCATGCCTGAT
>JAEEGF010976332.1_pt1 | contig 19875 bp, 15 predicted proteins | sample 9134171 | NCBI WGS metagenome assembly JAEEGF01 (sample SAMN16246542, study PRJNA631951) | gut metagenome | biome: gut microbiome; feature: rumen; material: AP-attached | host: Bos | place: Iran: Karaj | collected 2018-10
CGTGTCTGATGTTCCCACACCCACTTCCGAGGTGCCGGTAACTTCCACGGGTACACCCGCTCCCACTCCGACCGCCACAGCGACTCCGGAGCCCACTTCAACACCCTCTCCGACCTTCACGCCTACCGCAACGCCTGTCCTCACAACAGACACCGCTTCACTTAAAGAAGCACGCAGCGCAGTCTGGGAGGAATACCGTACATCAATGCTTGAGAGCGATATACTGAAAGAAGAGACCGAAGGCAAAACACCCACGTTCAGCAAAAACACAAAGAACGCCTTTAAGCGGTATCTCTCAAACGCTGAAGTCACCGAAAGCGCCATGAAATTCGGCGATGTGAAGATGCGCTATATCACGGTTACCGTCGGTGAAAAGCCTGAAGGCGGCTATCCTCTCTACATTGCCCTCCACGGCGGCGGAGGCGCTCCCGCAAGCGTAAACAACGAGCAGTGGGAAATGATGTCGTATTACTACAGCATGGACCTCGACTGCGGAGTCTATGTGGCGACGCGCGGCGTAAGGGACACCTGGGACACGCATTTCAATCCTGAGTCCTACCCTCTCTATGACCGCCTGATACAATACATGATCCTCACAAAGGATGTTGACCCGAACAAAGTATATATCATGGGCTTCTCTGCGGGCGGCGACGGAGTATACGCGATCACTCCCCGCATGGCCGACCGCTTTGCAGGCGCGAACATGTCATCAGGACACCCTAACGGCGTAAACCTCACAAATGTCAGGAACGTTCCTTTTGAGCTGCAGGCCGGAGAATACGACACCGCCTATGACAGACACAAAGTAACGGCCGAATACGACGCATATTTAAACGAGCTCGAAGCCAAGTATGGCGGCTTCACCCACCGCACGCTCATCCACTACGAAGCCGGGCACAATTACAACGATTACGACAGTTACCCCATTCCCGTGATGGATGACGTTCAGGCATGGCTTTCTTCGGGAGACCGTTCAAACACGGCCGTCGACAGCTATCCGCCGCACTGGCTCTCCGGGTTTACAAGAGACCCGCTGCCGCAAACCGTGGTATGGGATCTCTCGACCCGTGCCGACAGGCGTGAGACCGAAAGCTTTTACTATCTCACCGCGCCTTATGCCACAAACACCGGACTTATCACCGCCACCTACAGCAAAGAGGCAAACCGCGTTGAGATCACCACAGTGGACGTGAACGGTGAGTTTGGCATCTTTCTTAACGAAGACATGGTGGACTTTTCAAAGCCCGTGACCATAGTTTTAAACGGTAAAGAAACCGTAAAGGATATCGCACCCGACTTCGGGGTCCTGCTTCAGACCACTGCGGAACGCGGTGATCCGAACTATCAGTTTGAAGCAAAAGTGAGCTTTGAATGAGCATAAAAAAGCGCAGAGCCTGTAATAAGCTCTGCGCATGTTTTTTTTGCCGATAAGATATATCAGACTCTCTTTAAGTACTCGCCTGTACGAGTGTCGATCTGGATGGTCTCGCCCTGGTTTACAAAGAGGGGAACCATTACCTGTGCGCCGGTCTCAACGATAGCGGGCTTGGAAGCGCCTGTAGCGGTATCGCCCTTGAAGCCGGGCTCTGTCTCTGTGATCTGAAGCTCTACGAAAAGAGGCGGCTCAACGGAGAATACTTCACCGTTGTGAGAAAGCATCTTTACCATCTCGTTCTCTTTAACGAACTTCATGGCATCGCCTACCTGATCCTCGGTAAGAGTGATCTGATCGTAGGTGGTGGTGTTCATGAAATTGTAGATGTCGCCGTCCTTGTAAAGGTACTGCATATCAAGTCTGTCAATACGAGCCTGAGGGAACTTCTCAGTGGGGCGGAAGGTCTTTTCAACAACGCCGCCGGACTTGATGTTCTTGAGCTTCGTTCTAACGAAAGCCGCGCCCTTGCCGGGTTTAACGTGCTGGAACTCAATGACCTGTACCACGTTGCCTTCGATCTCCAATGTTACACCGTTTCTGAAATCTCCTGCAGAAATCATAAAATCCTCCTGAAAATAGGTTCAAAATGTTCTTTGTCTTTCATTTATCACATGCCGATGAATTATAACGTAAACCGCATGATATTGCAAGAATTTTTTTTGAGAAAGATGCCGTTACTGGAGCACTATCGTCGAAACGCTGTACGGTTCAAGTGTTATAACGGTCTCGGGATATATGATGCCCATGTTTTCAAACAGTTTTGTTGAAGACGTGCAGGTCTCGCCGAACACCGATCTCACATAGTCAGCATCGTGAAAAACAAAACCATCGGTCTTTAACATATATTCCATGGGCTCGGATGACGTGTTTATGAGGACGCACACGAGTTTCTTTCCGTCGGGGCTTAAGTATGCGCTTCCGAGGACATCCTTCGAGCCTGTCACCGTCTTTATCCTCACATACCCGGGCTTTATGAACTCGGAAAAGTGTCGTAAAGCGTAGTAGTCGGCGCATATCCTCCACCCGGAGGTGGTAAGGCGCTTATGTTTTTCAAGTGCCATTCCTATGAGCTTTGAATTTTCAAAAGACATTTTGTCGATCTGATCCTCTGCCCAGGTACCGCTCCAGTAAATGTAGGCGTTTCCGTTTCCGTACACAAGATAGTTGTTGATGACTCCCGCCGTATCGATCCCATGTCCCACATAATACTCCGTCTGCCATTTCCTCATATCGGGATAGAGATTGTTGAGCCCCATGAACTCATTTATAAAGCTGTTCGGCTTTACGGTGTTGTCTTCATCATTACCTTCTCCGCCCACATAAAGGTGATAGCCCAGAATGTCGATGCTTCCCGGCTCCTCCGCAAGGATACCCTTTATATAAGGCATGATGGTGGTGTGTTTGCAGGACATCGTTTCCGGCGCCACCATCTTCGGAGCCTTTTCACCAAACTCCGCTCTCATCGCGCGGTATACGGCAAGGAAGGCTTTTGCGTAGCTTGCCTCATCCTCCGTTTCCTCAGGAGAAAAAGTGCATCCGTCGTAACTTGCCGCAAAATCTATCTCATTCTGCAGGGAGATATAGTCTATCGGAACGCCTTGAGCTTCATAGTATTTTACCGATTCCACCCACCATGCTGCGTATTCGTCATAGCAGAAAGTCCCGTCGGCGTTTTTTCTTAATGATGCCGCCCCCGTTCTGTCATTGTTTGCTTTCAGTTTTGCGGCGGGCGACCAGCAGCTCATGAGGACCACAGGCTTTATTCCCTGTGCCGCAAGGCGTTCGACCGCTTCATCGTAATATCTCTTCATCGTCTCGGCGTTTGTCGCTTTGTCTTCCGAGACATATTCATATTCGTTTTTGAATCTCAGGATAGAAAGCCCTGCATCTTTAAACAGCGCATCAAACAGCCCGTCCTGGTCGTCAACTGCGTCGACCCAGTTTGAGTACCATGTATAAGCCGCTCCGAAGCCCTCTATCGTCTGATATTTGACTGATGTGTCAACAGAAAAGAGTTTTCCGTCCCAGTTCGCATAAGGTCCGGGCGTCGGGGTCGGTGTGGGTGTCGGTGTCGCAGTCACACGGATCTCCTGTACTATAGGTTCCGGTGTGGGCATCGGTGTCGGGGTAAAAACCGGCTCCTCTTCCCCCAGCGCACAGCCACCGGAAAGGCAGGTGACAGCCAGCGCCGAAGCGAGAAACAGTGCAAATAACATTTTGTGTTTTTTCATGGTATTACCTCCAAAGTCGCGTAAACACAGTGAAATATGCGCGTATATCATATTTATGATACAACACATCTACACTTTAAATCAATAAATAAAGTTTGACTATTTTATATAAAAACTAAACATTCGGTCATATTGAATTAGACCGTTATTTGTGATATTATATTCTAACCGCTTTAGAAAAGGAGGAAATCCGTTTGTGATCTTTGATCTCCAAAAGGCAAGCATATGGAAAAGAATGTCTGCTTTCCTTTTTGATATAATCATTTTGTCAGTTGTCACGACCGGGTTTCTGTTTTTTATTTCAACAATTGTGAAAACCGACCGCTACACGGAGAATATCTCATCCATCATAAAGGAATATGAGGACAGGTATTCGGTAACGATCGGGCTGACAGAAGAAGAGACCACAATGCTCACGGATGAGGAAAAGGCAGACTACGACAAGGCTTACACCGCCCTGATGGCAGACGATCGCGTCACCAAGGCATACGAATCCCTCATTTCCGTGACTCTTTTTATGGTCGGACTCAGCATCTTCCTGGGCACCATGCTCATGGAATTTGTCATCCCGCTCTTCTTAAAGAACGGAATGACCATAGGAAAAAAGCTTTTCGGGCTCGGTGTCATGACGGTCGACGGGGTAAAGATGAACAATCTTGTGCTCGCGATGAGGACGATACTCGGAAAGTTCACTCTTGAGCTCATGATACCCGCTCTCATCATCACCATGATATTGTTCGGACAGCTTGGTCCCGTAGGTATCGTGATACTTGTCCTGATAGCCGTCCTTGAGCTCATCGTGATGATCGCGACGCCCACAAATTCAATGATCCACGATCTCATTGCGGGAACCGTCGTCATCGACTTTCCCAGCCAGATGATCTTTGAAACGAAAGAAGAAATGATAAAATATAAAGAAAAACAAGCAGAGGAGAAGGAAAAGGAATGAAAGTAGTATTACAAAACGTAACTAAGATCTTTCCCAGCCGCAACAAAAAATCCAAGGAAGAAGTGGTAGCCGTAAACAATTTCGACTTCACCATCCCTGACGGAAAGCTGGTCGGTCTGCTCGGTCCTTCGGGCTGCGGCAAGAGTACCACGCTTTACATGATCAGCGGACTGCAAAAGCTCACCAGCGGAAAGATCTTCTTCGGAGATGACGATGTTACGGATCTGTCTCCCGAAAACAGGGGTGTTGGACTTGTTTTCCAGAACTATGCTCTTTACCCCCATATGACCGTAAAGCAGAACATCATGTTCCCGCTTCAGAACCTCACCGGCAAGGACAAGCTCACCAAAGAAGAGATGCTCTCCCGCACCGTTGAGGCTGCAAAGCTCGTTCAGATCGACGAGCTCCTCGACCGTAAGCCTTCGGAGCTTTCAGGCGGCCAGCAGCAGCGTGTGGCCATCGCGCGAGCTCTTGTAAAGATGCCCCGCATCCTGCTCCTTGACGAGCCTCTTTCCAACCTCGATGCGAGACTCCGTCTCCAGACACGTGAAGAGATCCGCCGCATCCAGCGCGAGACAAAGATCACCACTATCTTCGTAACACACGATCAGGAAGAAGCCATGAGCATCTCCGATGTCATCGTTGTCATGAAGCTCGGTGTTGTTCAGCAGATCGGCGCTCCTCAGGACGTTTATGACGATCCCGTCAATCTTTTCGTTGCAAAATTCCTCGGAACCCCTCCGATCAACGTATTTTCGGGAAAGGTTTCCGGAGGAAAGGTATATATCGGTGATTCCGAAGCCGTTGCGGATGCAAAGGGCGTTCCGGATCAGGAAGTGTTCATAGGCATCCGTCCCGAAGGCTTCATCGTGGACGCAGCCGGTCCTCTCACCTGCACTCTTTCGGGCATCGAGGTAATGGGACGTGATTCCAGCGTTATCACCACAAACGCCGCTTCCTTAAATCCTTTCATCCGCTCCATCATCGATTCGGACATCAAGGTCGATCCGAAGTCCGAAAAGGTTCGTTTCTCCATCAAGCCCAACAAGATATTCATCTTCAACAAAGAGACCGAAGAAAGGATCCGTCCGGAGGTGAAATAAATGGTAGACAGCAAACATCAATGGAAAGCCTGGATATATCTTCTTCCGGCCCTGGTATTGATCCTTGTTTTCACGGTCTGGCCCATCATAAATACCGTAAGGCTTGCATTCCTTGAAAACTACAACATGATGACCGCTCTTAAGGGCGCAAAGTTCAACATCAACTTCAACAACTTCATCAAAGTCGTGCAGTATCCCGGCTTTAAGAGCTGTCTGTTGAACACCGTGCTCCTTTGCATACTCACGGTTCCCATTTCCACCGTGCTCGCGCTCCTCATTGCCGTTGCGCTCAATTCCATCAAAGGCCTTCAGAAGTTCCTGCAGACCGTTTTCTTCCTTCCCTATGTTACAAACTCCATCGCCATCGGTATGGTGTTCGCTGCGATGTTCAACATGGTAGGAAACGCTTACGGCACTCAGAATGAGATAATAGTCACTGCAGGTATCATCAACAACATCATCGAGTTCTTCGGCGGCACCAGAGTAAACTGGATAAACGTCGGCTCATCCTATCTTGCGAACATGACCGTAATGGTCATCTATATCGTATGGAACGCACTGCCCTTTAAGATCCTCATCTTACTCGGCGGCCTGCAGAGCATCAACAAGCAGTATTACGATGCCGCAAAGATCGACGGAACAAGAAAAGGCAGGATACTTACCCGCATCACCGTTCCGCTCCTTTCCCCCATGCTCGCCTATGTCATCATCACCGGCTTCATCGGCGGCTTTAAGGAATACACCAGCATCGTAGGTATATTCGGTGAAAAACTCGGTCCCGCGGATGACGCCGGACGTCTTAACACAATGGTCGGTTACATTTACGATTCCCTTGCCGGAAAGCATCAGGGACGTGCCAGTGCCGCCGCCCTCATTCTGTTTGGCATCATTCTTGTCGTTACCCTTATCAATCTCAGGGTGAGCAAGAAGAGAGTCCACTACTAAGGAGGTGCTGACATGGCTGACGAAAAAGACGTAATGCGCGCCCGCGACATTTCCCAGGTTTCCGCAAAACAAAGAGTCGGGAAAGTATTATTTCACATTCTGGTCTATGCTTTCCTCATCATCATGGCTCTTATAATACTGTTCCCCTTCTACTGGATGATCATCTCATCCATGAAGACCTACGAAGAGTACATAAGGAGTGTCCCCACGCTCTGGCCTCATGAGATCAACGTGATCGCGAACTATTCCAACGCGTTCTCTCAGGCAAGCCTCTCAAGGCTGTTCCTCAACACCCTTTATGTAGGTGTTGTTTCCACTCTTCTCTCACTTGTCATCACCGTTCTCTCCGCCTTCGCTTTTGCAAGGCTTGAGTTCAAGGGCAAGAACGCGCTCTTTGCCGCTCTCCTCGCTACGATGATGATCCCCGGTGAGCTTTTCACCATCACAAACTATCAGACAGTCACGGTATTCGGCTGGATGAATACATACACGGTACTCATCGTGCCTTTCCTGGTAAGCGTTTTCTACATTTACCTTCTCAGGCAGAATTTCCTCCAGATCCCGAATGAGCTGTATCTTGCCGCAAAAGTCGACGGTACGAGCGATATCAAATACCTTTGGAAGGTAATGATCCCGCTGTCTCTGCCCACACTTATCTCCATCACCATCTTAAAGATGATGGGCGCATGGAACTCCTACATCTGGCCGAGACTTGTTACAAAGGACGATCACAGCCTTATCACCAACGGTCTGAGAAACGCCTTCACCGCAAACGACGGTACCACAAACTACCCTGTACAGATGGCGGCCGTTGCCATCGTATCGTTCCCGCTCTTCCTCGTGTTCGTATTCTTAAGGAAATACATCATGAAGGGCGTGAGCCGTTCGGGTATCAAGGGTTAAAGCCCTTATCGCTTTGTTATTACTGACCGCAAGGTCTTTAATAAATAGTTACAAAAGGAGAGGATTTAACATGAAGAAAAGAATCTTTAAGGCTGTTGCCGCTACCGTTCTTGCAATGACAATGCTGTTCGGTGCATGCGGAAACAACAGCGGCAGCGGTAACGCAGATCCTACCGCCGCACCCACTCAGGGAACTGTTGCAGATCCCGGAAAACAGGATCCCGCTCCTGCCGCAAAATCTCTTGCAGAGACCGCAAATTTCCAGGTTCCCGCAGGCGGTTATGACGGAAAGGACGTTACCATCACCTTCTATCACACAATGGGATCATCACTCTCGGCAGTTCTTGATCTTTACATCGCAGAGTTCAACAAGCTCTATCCCAACATCCACGTTGTATGGGAGCAGGTTGGTTCCTACAACGATGTAAGAGACCAGATCAGTACCGAACTCACAGTAGGAAACGAGCCCAACATCGCATACTGCTATCCCGACCACGTTGCACTTTACAACCTCGCAGGCGCAGTAGCACAGCTCGATGCCCTCATCGACAGCAAGGAGACCGTTGCTCACGCTGACGGCACTTCCGAGATCCTTGGTCTCACCGATGAGCAGAAGAACGATTTCATCAGCGGTTATTACGCTGAGGGCCGTTCCTTCGGCGACGGTTATATGTACACACTTCCTTTCTCAAAGTCAACGGAAGTGCTCTACTACAACAAGACCTTCTTTGACAAGAACGGCCTCGAAGTTCCCAAGACATGGGACGACCTCAAGACTCTCTGCCAGAAGATCCTCACCATCGATCCCAACTGCATCCCTCTCGGATATGACTCCGAGGCAAACTGGTTCATCACCATGTGCGAGCAGTACGGAAGCCCTTACACATCCGCTTCGGGCAGCCACTATCTCTTCAACAATGACCAGAACAAGGCATTCATGAAGACTTTCCGTGACTGGTACCAGAACGGTCTCATCACCACCCAGACCATCTACGGCGCATACACATCAGGCCTTTTCGTAGCCGACTCCGGAATGAAGAGCTACATGTCCATCGGTTCTTCCGCAGGCGCAACACATCAGCGTCCTACAGCAAATGCCGACGGTTCCTATCCTTTCGAGGTAGGCATCGCTACCATTCCTCAGGTAAATGCTTCCAGCCCCAAGGTTATCTCCCAGGGTCCTTCGGTCTGCATCTTTAACAAGGACAACAAGCAGGAAGTAATCGCTTCATGGCTGTTCGTGAAATACCTCACAACATGTGTTGATTTCCAGGCTGAGTTCTCTATGACTTCGGGTTATGTTCCCGTTCTCAAGTCCGTAGGTTCTAACGAAGCTTACGCCGCATTCCTTGCAAAAGCCGACGGTGGTGCTTACATCTCCGCTCTTTCCGCAAAGGTCTGCCTTGAACAGGAATCTGCTTACTATGTATCTCCCGCTTTCAACGGTTCTTCGACCGCACGTGACCAGGTGGGCTCACTCTTTGTAACATGTCTTACAAAGGACGGCGACGCCGACAAGATCATCAATGATGCTTTCAAGAAGGCTGTTGACGAATGCGAATACTCCGAATAATGAAAAAAAAGATATTTCTTTTAACAACTTTATCGATCTTACTGTCATTTACGGCTTGCACCAAGCAGGGAGCGGAAGTAACACCCGCTCCCGCCGCGACTGACACCCCCATAGAAACGACGTCGACTCCGACTCCGACACCGGCTCCCACCGAAGCCCCGGAATTCATAGATTTTGCAGGTTCCATCAAGCTTGATATGAGTTCCGAGACCGTAAAAACGGAAGCAACGGTCAGGACCTATGTTGACGGAGACACGGTACATTTTAACGTACCCGCTTCCGTAAGCGACACAGGCCTCTTAAAAGCCCGTTTTATCGCGATCAACACACCTGAATCCACCGGAAAGGTCGAGGAGTACGGAAAAACGGCCGCCAAGTTCACAAAAGATACCCTGTCAAAGGCAACCGGGATCATCATAGAATCCGACACTTCGGAATGGTCTCTCGATTCCACCGGCGGCAGATATCTCGTATGGATCTGGTACAAGACCGCAGAAGATCCGGAATACAGAAATCTCAACATCGAGATCCTGCAGAACGGACTCGCGATCGCTTCTTCTTCCGCGAACAACCGCTACGGCACCACCGCGGTCGCGGCTCTTAACAACGCAAAAGCGCTGAAGCTCAACATCTACTCAGGACAAAAGGATCCCAATTTCTATTACGGTGACGCGCTCGAACTCACCTTAAAGGAACTGAGGCTCAATCCAGAGATCTACAATGGAGTTCAGGTCGCTTTTGAAGGCGTTGTGACCATGAACCATGACTCTTCCGTCTATGTCGAGGATTACGACGGTGAGACAGGTCTCTACTACGGTATGTCCGTCTACTACGGATACGCTTTAAGCGGTACCGGTCTCCAGATCCTCACAGTCGGAAACAGAGTAAGAGTCGTAGGCACCTGCCAGTATTACGAAGCCGGCGGCACCTATCAGATCTCAGGCGTAAGCTACCGCGAGATGAAACCCTCCGATCCGTCCAATCTCCAAAAGATCAGCGACGGACACACAGGCGCCTTCACACTCACGGATCCTGCCACCTTTGCAAACGATGTCGTATACATCACCGACGAAGCCACAGGAAACGCCACTGAATATGCTTACGCATATCTCGCGCTCGATACCACGGTCTCCATGAAAGACCTTACCGTAAAGAGCATCTACACCACCTCAAATCCCTCAAGTTCTTCAAACGGAGCGATGACCATCTCCTGCGAAGCGCCCGACGGGACAAAGGTGAACATAAGAACAGTAGTTTTTTATGATGAGAACCACGATCTCGTGACCTCAGAAAAATATGAAGGCAAAAACATCGACGTAAGAGGTGTTGTCGAGTATTTTGACGGATCCTACCAGATCAAAGTCTTATCTGAAAAAGATATCACGATCAACTAAAAAGGAAGGGAAAACAAATGAAAAAGCTTCTTGCATTACTGCTTGCTTCAGTTTTAAGCATTGCATGTCTTGCAGCCTGCGGCGAAGAGAAGGCTCCGGAACCCACACCTGCTCCCACTGCCACCACTGCTGCGGCAACATCCACTCCTACCGCTGTTCCCACCGAAGATCCTTCCAAGGACACCTCCGGACTTGAGGCAGCTAAGGATTATCTCTATGCTATGTACAAGGATACCAACGGTTCCGCTACAACAGGCGATTTTGAAAGAGTCGGCGTTGTAAAGGTTAGCGGAAAGAGCTACAACATCACCTGGACAGTTGATGTTGACAGCGTTGTTACCGTAGGAGCAATGGACGCTTCCTCAAAGATGGTTACCATCGCCGTTGATTCCAAGACTCCCAATCCTGTAGATTACAAGCTTACCGCTACTCTTGAGGATGAGTTCGGAAACAAGGCTTCAACAAGCTTCAATTACAGCGTTCCCGCATATTCACTCCTTTCATGGGCTGATTATGTAGCTGCACAGAAGGGTGACACCGTTGTCGTAAGCGGTGTTGTTACCGGTATCATCGCAGCTTCCAAGGGCGCTACCAGCAACTCCATCTACTTCCAGGACGAGAACGGCGCTTACTATGCATACGGCACATCAAGCATTGCGGATCCCACCACTCTCGGCATCAAGGAAGGTATGACCATCGAGGTTTCCGGTACACGTGATACCTATTCGGGTACATACGAGATCGCAAACTACAGCGTTCAGATCCTTGATTCTTCCATCAAGACAGTTGAAGCTGCAAACTACACCGATCTTTTCAAGAACGCTTCATCACTCAAGGATGAGAAGCTCACCGCAAACCAGTCCGCTCTTGTTTACCTTGAGGGCGTTGAGATCGTTGGTGTAAGCCCTACGGATGCAACATACTATCTCTTCAATCTCGGCGACAAGCAGAGCTATGTAAGACTTTCTTCTTCTTCCTGCCCTCTCACAAAGGATGAGCAGGAGGCATTCAAGACCTTTGTTGCTGAGCACAAGGGCTATACCGCTGACGTAAAGGGTATCCTTACTCTCTATGACGGTGCTTTCTACATCACTCCTCTCTCCGCAGATGCTTTCTACAATGTAAAGCTTGCCGAGAAGACAGATGCCGAAAAGGTTGAATACGAGGCAGAGGCATTAAACATCCCCGCAAAGGTCAACCAGGATACAGTCGTAACACTCAATGCAGCAGGCCAGACCTACACAGACGTTGCCATCGCATACACCGTTGAAGGCGACGCCGCTGTATATGATACTGCAGCAGGCACTCTTACCATCACACAGGGTGAGCAGGATGCCGTTGTAAAGGTTACCGCAGTCCTTACGATCAACAACGAGACAAAGACCGTTGAGACCGAGATTGCTGTTGAGGCAAAGGCTTCCGATCTTTGCGAAGCAGCCGTTATCGAGAAAGCATTCGCTCTTGCTGAGGGCGAGGCTATGAGCGGCACTCAGGTTCTCCGCGGAGAGATCACCGCTATCGTTACCGAGTACAGCGAGCAGTATGGCAACATCACCGTTAACATCAAGGCCGGCGAGAACGAGATCCAGTGCTTCCGTCTTGTAGGCGGTCAGGACCTCAAGGTCGGTGATGTCATCACAGTTACAGGTAACATCAAGAACTACAAGGGCACCGTTGAATTTGATGCCAAGTGCACATACTCCAAGGATCTTACAGTTGAGCAGGCTAAGCAGCTCGTCGTTGTCGAGAAGGCTTTCGCTCTTGCCGAAGGCGAGGCAATGACAGGCAAGCAGGTTCTTTCCGGTGAGATCACAGCCATTCCTACAGAGTACAGTGAGCAGTACGACAACGTTACCGTAAACATCAAGGTCGGCGAGAACGAGATCCAGTGCTTCCGTCTTATCGGCGGTAAGGAACTCAAGGTTGGCGACGTTATCACAGTTACAGGTAACATCAAGAACTACAAGGGCACCGTTGAATTCGATTCCAAGTGCACATACGTTGCAGGCGAGCAGCTCGCAGCAGCAAAGGATCTCCTTGTCGCAGAAAAGGCATACGCTCTTGCTGAGGGCGAGGCTATGAGCTACAAGGAAGAAGTAACAGGTGAGATCACCGAGATTGTTACTGAGTACAGCGAGCAGTATGGTAACATCACCGTAAACATCAAGGTCGGCGAGTACATCATCCAGTGCTTCCGTCTCATTGGCGGTCAGGACCTCAAGGTCGGCGATATCATCACCGTTACAGGTCTTCTTAAGAACTACAAGGGCACAGTTGAATTCGATTCCAAGTGCACATACACCAAGTAATAAGACCTGCTTTAAACTTCAAGTATCCCCCGGGTCACAAGGTCCGGGGGGTTTTTTTTGTTACATCACTCATTTTTTTATTGCATTTTCTTTTCCAAAACTGTATCATACACACAAAATCCGTTCATAAAGGACTTCCAAAAAGGGAGGGAGCGTCATGAAGTACACAAAAAGCGAAGTAATGCAGTTCGTAGATGAGGAGGATGTAAAATTCATCCGCCTTGCATTTTGTGATGTATTCGGAAAACAGAAAAACATATCGATAATGCCCGGAGAGCTCCCCAAAGCCTTTTCCACAGGTATTTCCATCGATGCGTCCGCTGTTCGCGGTTTTGATGCCGAAGGTTCTTGCGATCTTTTGCTCCATCCCGACCCGGATACTCTCGCAATACTCCCCTGGCGCCCCGAACACGGCAGAGTCGTCAGGATGTACTGCACCATCACGCACACCGACGGGACCGAGTTTAAATGCGACACCAGAACGGTTCTTATAAAAGCGGTAGAAGAAGCCAAAAAGCAGGGTGTATCCTTTGAGTTTGGCGTGGACTCCGAATTCTGCTTATTCTTAAACGACGAAAACGGAAATCCCACACAGGTTCCTTACGACAAAGCGGGCTACATGGACATAGCACCCGATGACAAGGGAGAAAACGTGCGCCGTGAGATATGCCTGTCGCTTGAGCAGATGGGTATAACTCCGGAATCCTCCCACCATGAAGAAGGCCCGGGCCAGAACAAGATCAGCTTCCGTCATTCGGATCCTCTTTCCGCCGCAGACAATGCCCAGACCTTCATGACCGTGGCAAAGACCATCGCAGGCCGTAACGGCCTTTTTGCGAGCTTTGCTCCAAAGCCTCTGGATGAATATCCCGGAAACGGCATGCACATACATTTTTCCGTGAGCACCGACGACGACAGAGATGTTCTCAATAACGTGATAGCAGGCATCCTTGCAAGGATCTGTGACATTACCCTGTTCATGAATCCTGTCAAGGATTCCTACAAGCGTCTCGGGCACTTTAAAGCGCCTTCCGTTGTGACATGGTCAAACAACGACCGTACGGCGCTCATCCGCATTCCTTCGCGCCCCGATGCGCAGCGCCATGCGGAGCTCCGTTCGCCGGACCGTGAGGCAAACCCCTATCTCGTCCTTGCACTTTTGATCCGTGCCGGACTTGAAGGAATAAATGCGCACTCAGAGCCCTCTCCCAAAGCTCATATAGAGCCCGGGAAGGTGTCCGTCGAGGGCGGATGCGACATTCTCCCGACTTCGCTCGAAAAAGCTCTGGAAAAGGCAAAAAACAGCGTTTTCGTCCGTGATGTACTTCCGGAAGAGATAAGACGCGCTTACAATTCATAAAAAACCATATTTCGACACCACAGAAGGGAGGGATGAGACATGAATTTCAGCGAAAGAAGCTTCAGCACACTTGTAGTCTCATCCTCTTCCAAATTCAACGAATTCCTTAAGCCCATCCTTGCCGAAAGGCACTGCGAGCCCGTGACGACGGTGGAGAACGTCTCTGCGGCAAAGCGCGCTATGAACGAACGGGAATATGATTTTCTCATCATAAACTCCCCTCTCACCGACGATCCCGGTATAAAGCTCTCCATCGACTCCTCGGAAGGACGCGGCACCGTCTGTCTCCTCCTCGTCCGCAGCGAATGGTATGACGAGCTTTTTGCAAAGGTTTCCGAACACGGCGTTTTCATCCTTCCAAAGCCCACCTCGGTTTCCGCAGTATCCGAAGCCCTTTCCTTCCTCTCCTCCGCTTTCATGCGCCTTAAGCTCATCTCCAAAAAGACCAACAGTCTCGAGGAAAAGATGAAAGAGATACGTCTTGTGAACCACGCAAAATGGGTACTCATCGAGCAGCAGAAAATGACCGAAGAAGAAGCGCATAAATACATCGAACGCCGTGCGATGGACAACGGCCTCACAAAGACAGAGATCGCAAATGAGATTCTCAAGGTGTCGTCAATACAGTGACCCCTGCCGGCAACCGCTCTTTATGCGGGTACCGGCCCACTAAAAAGAGGCCGCATCACGCAGCCTCAAAATATGTCCTGTACCATACGAGAAACGTATAGATCGTCCAGACTTTTTTATAGACCGCGCCCTTATCGGTGCGGCTTTTTTCAAGTAGTTTCATTATCTTCTTTCTGTCAAAGAACCTGCCGGCGTTTTCGCCTTCAAATTCCGCTCTTATCATGTCATGAAGGTCGTCATCCCTCATCCATTCTCTGAGAGGCACAGGGAATCCCAGTTTTTTCTTTTCATAGGCTTTTGTGGGAATGGTTTTCTTTGCGGCAGTCCGGAGCGCTATCTTTGTGGTCTTTTTGTCCACCTTTGCGTATGCCGGAAGGTGCCTCGCCACTTCATAAACGGCGTCATCAAGGAACGGAGTGCGCGCTTCGAGCGAAAACATCATGGTGTTTCTGTCCACGGCATGAAGAAAATCGTTCACGAGCCAGAAGCGAAAATCTATGAGCTGCCGCTTTGTGAGAGAACTGCATTTCTTATATCTGTCAAATAAAGGCTTCACGATCGAGGCAGTGCTCACCTGACCTTTAAATCTCACAAGGCGTTTCGCCTCGCTGTCACGGAACACACGTCCGAGCCCGATATAGTAGTCTTCCGGTCTTTTCCCTCTGCGGTAGATATAATTAAGTCCTCTCGCCTCGGGGAAAGGTGACACAAGAAGCGACAGAGCGTGCCGTACGGCAAAGGGCAGCTTCATGTATCCGCTGTCGTCGACCTCTTCCTGGTAAGAATTGTAGCCTCCGAAAAACTCATCCGCGCCCTCGCCGCTGAGCACCACCTTAACACGCTTTGACGCAAGCCGCGCAACGAAATACAGCGCTATCGCCGAAGGATCCGCGAGCGGTTCGTCCATGTGATAGATGATATCGGGAAAAGCTTTTATGTATTCCTCTTTCGTTATCTTTTCGGATTCATTTCCGAGCCCAAGTTTTTCAGCAAGCTCCGAAGCATAAGCGGTCTCATCGTAGCGCTCGTCGGAATACCCCACCGTGAACGTCCTTTCAGGTCTTGCGAGCGACACAAGATATGACGAATCAATGCCGCTCGAGAGGAACGATCCCACTTCGACATCGGCTATCTTGTGATGTTCGACGGAGTCCGCCATCGCGCAGCCTATCTCTTCCGCGTAGTGCTCCACGGTCTCTGAAGTCTCCTCTATCTCCGGCACAAAATATTCTTCCTTTTTCAAGCTCCCGTTTTCACAGATCAGCTGAGTTCCCGGCTCCAGCCTGAACACGCCTTTAAAAAAGGTTTCCTCCGTAGGCGTGGAATTAAAGCAGAGATATGCCGAAAGGATATCGGTGTTCAGCTCTTTTTTGAAATCAGGGTGATCCAGGAATGCTTTTATCTCGGACGCAAACAGGAAGGATTTCCCTGTTTCGCAGTAATAGAGCGGCTTTATGCCCCATCGGTCCCTTGCGATGTATAGTTTTTCACGGGTTTTATCCCATATCGCAAAGGCAAACATGCCTCTAAGGCGCTTTGTGAGTAGCGTGCCCCACTCCTCATAGCCGTGAACCAGCACCTCGGTGTCACTGTTCGTCTTGAAGCAGTGGCCGTTGTTTTTCAGTTCTTCACGAAGTTCCAGGTAGTTATAGATCTCTCCGTTAAACACGACGACCACATTGCCGTCCTCGTTAAAGATGGGCTGGCCGCCTCCCGCAAGGTCGATAATCGAAAGCCGCCTGTGCCCCAGAGCACAGACGGTATCCAAATAAAAGCCCTCGGCATCGGGACCGCGGTATGCGATCCGATCCGTCATTTTTTTTAAAACATCTTTGTCAGTGCCCGAAGCACTGATATATCCTGCGATCCCACACATTTTTCTACATCCAGTCGTTATTTTCAGCCTTAAATGTCTTTACCGCTTCATCGGCCTTTGCAAGAAGGTCGTTTATCTCATCATGGTTGTATACGGTAGCTCCCGCGGCATTGTCATGCCCGCCGCCCCTGAACTGCGAGGCGATGCCGATGATCGGCATGAAGCGTGAACGGAGCCTTACTCTTATCTCATCGTTAAACGGATTTTCAATAAAGGCGATCCATGCGATACAGCCTTTTATAGAGCCCATGTAGCTCACGGAATTGCTCGCCTGTTCGTTCGTGAGGCCGTATTCCTTCTGCATCTCGCGTGTGACGATGATGTACGCGACACCGTTTTCGGTGATCTTCATGTCGGTGAGCACACGTGCCTCAAACTTGTAATAATCATAATCCTGCAGATCAAGGCAGGCTTGTATGTATTCAAGGTCAACGCCTATATCCAAAAGTCCCGCTGCCGCGCGCAGGGTATCTCCGTTAACGGAAGAAAAACGGAAGCGGCCCGTGTCGGTGTTGATGCCGGCGTAGAGGCATTTTGCGGCATATGCGTCGATCTTGAGCTCGTCTTTAAAGGTCTCATAAAAATCAAATATCATCTCGCATGCGGAAGACCTCCAGTCCTCCACCCAGAAGATGTCACCGTAAGGCTTGTCGTCCACATGGTGATCGATCTTTACGATCTCTTTTGCAAGACAGTATTTTTTGTTTGAAAGACGTTCCACCGTTCCCGTGTCGACCGCGATAAAAAGCGCATCGGCATAATATTCATCGGGAAATACTGACTTGTCATCGTCAAGAAACGCCAGATAATCGGAATAGTCTTCGTTTACGACATGAATGTCTTTTTCCGGAAACGAAAGCTTTAAGATCTGTGCAAGTCCGTTGGTCGAACCGACAGCGTCACCGTCCGGTCTGAAATGGCGGCCTATTATCAGCTTGTCATAGCTTTTGATCTTTTCAAGTATCTGCTTTTTCACTTCAAAGTTTTTTTGTTTCATCTGTTCTATCGTTTCTTTATCCATGGCATCCCTCTTCTTTCTTGTATTTTTGAGCCTTCGTTCAGGCTTCTGTCATCATCTTGTCAAGGTCCTCAAGCATCTGCATCGCGATCTCTTTTGACGCGACTGTCGCTCCGCTCGCCTTTTCGTGCCCACCTCCGCCGTACTTTACCGCGATGGGATTGATGTTGTACTTGGACGATCTGAGCTCACAGAGCACGCCTTCCGGAGCTTCCGTGAAGTTCACCCATATGTCCACGCCCCTGATGTCTCCCATCACGCCAACCATGCCTCTCGAGATCGAGAAGGTGGACATGCCGAGGCGTTCCACTTCCGTAGCGTCTGTGTAGATATATGCCACGTTGTGCTCACTGAACTGTATCTTTAAAATGAATTCCGACCTGCGTTTCAGGCCCTCAAAGTCTTCCGCATACATCTTTCTGTACAGGTCGTTAAAATCTATCTCGCCCCTGTCAAAAAGAAAAGCAGCAAGTTCAAATGTCCTGCCGTTCACACAGTCATAGCGAAAGCGTCCTGAGTCGGTCACCATTCCGGTAAAAAGCGACTTTGCGCCGAGCGGATCTATTTTTAATCCCAGCGTTCTCACCATGTCTGCGAGTATACCACAGCAGCTTTCAAAAGTGCTGTCGATGACCTCCGTCTGGGTGAAATTTCCCGTGAACATGTGATGATCCATGCGCGCGTTGGCTTTTGCGGTCTTATAGCGCTCATCGCAAACCATGTTCTCACCGCCGCAGTCAAGCACGACCGCAAGTGCATCAGCGTATGCTTCGTCCGGCACTTCATCCATCACGGAGTCATCCATGAACGCATAGCGTCCTGCTTCGTCTCCCACCATGTAGACCTTTTTTTCGGGCCAGTTTGCGGTGATGATGTGCTTTAAGCCCACCTGGCTCCCTATGGCGTCGCCGTCGGGGTTTTTGTGCCTGTGGATGATTATAGTGTCAAACGCTTTTAATTGCTCGGCAAATTCTTTGTACATTTTGTTCTCCGGATCTGTATTCGTCTTGTGTTTTATGACCACAGTCTTACTTTGTAAGCTTGTTCCTGATGATATCGATAAGAGTCTCCGCAGCCTCTTTCGGGTCGTCGTTCACCTTGAGCTCAATGTCGCAGATCTCAGCGTTCCTGTACTCAAAATCGAGCGACATTATGCGGCGCACCTTGTCATCCTCATTGGATTTCCGGCCGATGATATTTTTAATGACATCGGATTTCTCTCGGTTCACAAACACCATAAGAGTCTGCGTTCTGTAGGCGTTCCTTATGGTGAGCGCTCCGCAGATGTCGATGGGGATCACGGCATAGCTTCCACGCTGAACGATCGGATCGAGCTGGCCTTTTGAAGTTCCGAAGTGGTATTTACTGTATACTGTGGTCTCAAGGTAGTCGCCTTTGTCTTTTTCCTTGATGAACTGCTCCTCATCGATAAAGCGGTATGCCTTTGAGCTTTCCCCGTCATATTTCGGCCTTGTGGTGGATGTGAGGGGCTTTTCAAAGTCGGACGATATCTTTGTCATCTCCATCGCGATCTCGTTCTTAAGAGAGCCCGAAGGCCCCACAAGGCAGATAACGCCGCCGTCGGAAAGATCGGGCGCTTTTTCGATGAACGAATTTCTCACCATCCTGAAAAGCTGCATAAAATCCGCATATCCGTTTACCGCGAGAAGTCCTGTCATATCCATGTTCCAGGGCTTTCTGAAAAGAACGGGATAGACGGCTTTTGAATTGGAAATATTGTGCGCGCCGTCATCAAGGAGCATGTCGAGCGCAAAAACATCCTTACGTGTGCCGATGATGATATTCTGAGAAGGGATCTCGGGGAAATCCGCCACAAGCCTCTCGGCCCTGGCGCTCATGCATTCCACGGGGACCGCGGTCACAAAGAAAACATCCGCCTGCTTTGAAAGATCGCGTACAAACTTCTGTGCGCCGGGAAGAATTGGCTGAGTGCGCACAAATTCGGGATCGGAATACAAAGCTATACGCTCGTCGGCGTGACGTCCGTAATTTCCCCATCCTTTGATCTCGTTTATGCTGACCGGTTCTTCGTCCGGATGATTCTTGTTTATTATCGAAAGGGCGTAACCGTTGCATTCGTACAAAGTATCATCAACATCAAGCCCTACTCTTAATCTGTATCTTCTCA
>JAEEGF010125875.1_pt1 | contig 19873 bp, 19 predicted proteins | sample 9134171 | NCBI WGS metagenome assembly JAEEGF01 (sample SAMN16246542, study PRJNA631951) | gut metagenome | biome: gut microbiome; feature: rumen; material: AP-attached | host: Bos | place: Iran: Karaj | collected 2018-10
AGATTAATGGATTTTAAAAAGCAGCCCTCGTTGAAGGGGGCTGCTCGTATACGTTACTGCAAATTGTTATTTCGCAGGCTTTCTTGCTGAGTACATGATCTTAAGGGCGGAGCAGCGGCGCAGCTCCTGCTTAACATCTGTTACGATACCCATTCTGACATCCTGGTCAGCCTTGATAGACACGGTCATAAGCTGACGGTCAGCCTCGCTGAGGGCGTCACGCTCCGCGGCGATGAAGTCGCGGATATCGTCCGTGGTACGGAAGGCGTCATTCAACTGGATACGGGCATCTGTACCCCACTGGGCCTGATACTGCAGGGTAGGGGAACCGATGTTGATGTATGAGTTGAGGTCCTTACGATCCAACTTGACGACTTCGGAAGCCTCTGGCGTGGTGATTTTGACCTTCTGCTCGGTATCACGCATCTGCGTGGTGACCATGAAGAAGAACAGGAGCATGAACACGATATCAGAGAGCGAACTCGAGGTGATCGCCGGCATTTCTTTTTTGCCGCCTTTCTTGAATCTTGACATAATCTTATCTCCTATTATCTTCTTTTACCGACATCCTTAGGCTCCGCCTCGGAAATGTTCTGAGGGATACAGTCACGGACAATCTTCTGCTCATCTTCGGACAGAGCCGTATAGACCTTGCCGAACTCGCGCATCGAGAAGTCGTCACGCAGTTCGTTGACTGCCTTGACGAGTTCGTTCTGGACGGCGATATAAGCAGCGTAGCTGGTACCACGGTCGTTCTGCAGGGAGATAACGCCCTTAGAAACGGGGTATGAGCCCTTGCTGTAGCCTTCGATCTCCTTCACTTCCTTTTCGGGAAGGTTCGGGTCATTGGAGGGGTTGCTTAAGAATTCTTTGATCTTGTCTTTGAGCTGAGAGACATCTATGGCATCGGAACCGGCAAGAATCCTATCGGCAGAGTTAATCTTCACCACGATGATGTTGCGACGATTGACCTTCTGGTCCTCGATCTTCTGATTGGGATCAGGCATCGGGGGGAGACGACGGGAAAGTCCGAAGTGCGAACCCATTGTCGTGGTCATGAGGAAGTAGCACAACAGAAGGAACGCGATATCGGCCGTAGAACTCGAATTGATTGCTGGTGTTTTCTTAGCCATAATTACTTCTTGTTAGCGATAGCCAGACGGATCTCACCGACGATGATGGAAAGGATGGCGCCAACACCGGCGATAGCCGTGAGGATCAGGATGGTATCAGTAAGTTTAAGCATGCCGGCAGAGACCTCGGGTCCAACATAGCCGGGGACAGGGTTGCCCTTCGCGAGAAGGAATGCGACCAGGCACAGCGCAGCGATGGCGACCAGCACAATGCCCATCTTGACGAGGGACTTGGGGTCGTTCATGACGCTCACGATGAGCCCGACGACAATCCAGCAGAAGAGGGCGATGCCAATCATGATCGCAGCCCAGGTAAGGAGGGCGTTCGTCGGCGGCAGAGCTTCGTGAAGAGGAGTTTCGAAGCCTGAGACGAATCCCCACACCAGGAGTGCGACGCTGATAAGGATCAGCACCACCATACCCCACTTGAATATCTTGTTGAGTTTCATCATTCAGTTTTTTAAACCGGGGTTGGAATTATTTCTTCTGGCCGTATTTGGTCAGCACGTCGATCAGGCTGATGGAGGAGTCCTCCATGTCGATGGTGATGGACTCGATCTTGGCGAGGATGTAGTTGTAGAAGACCTGGAGGATCATGGCGACGATGAGACCACCGACCGTCGTGATAAGGGCGACCTTCATACCACCGGCAACAACGTTCGGGGAGATATCACCCGCAGCCTGGATGGCGTCGAAGGCGTTGATCATACCGATAACCGTACCGAGGAATCCGAGGGACGGGGCGATGGCGATGAACAGGGAGATCCAGGAAAGGCCGCTCTCAAGCTGGCTCTGCTGGACGGAACCGTAGGAAACGATCGTCTTCTCGACCACGTCGAGGCCCTGGTCGTAGCGCAGCAGACCCTGATAGAAGATGCTGGCGACAGGACCGCGGGTGTTGCGGCAGACTTCCTTGGCTTTCTCGATACCACCTTCCTGAAGGGCAGCCTCGACTTTCTCCACGAGCTTCTTGGTGTTGATCTTGGAGAAGGAGAGATAGAGGATGCGCTCGATGGCGAGGGCGAGGCCGATGATCAAGCAGATGATGATCAAGGACATGAACGCCGGACCACCTTCGATGAATTTCTGCTTGAGAGCCTGGTTGAGAGGCTGCTCGCTGCCGCTGAGGAGGTCAGCTGCATTCATCTCCTGGGCGAATGCGTTTGCAGAGAAGGCCATAGCGCCTGCAACTGCCAAAAACCTGAAAAACTTTTTCATAATGAATTTAATAATGTATTAGTTGTGATATATTCTATGCGTCCAAAATATTCTAAAAGCGGTGCAATTTAGCAAAAAAAATCCATTTATCAATAATTATTTTGAGATTTCGCCCTTGAGATTTTTCTCGAGCAGGGTCTTGACTTTCCCGTTGTCTTCGTGTTCACCCATGAGATAGAAGAGTTTACCCAGTGCACTCTCTGTCGTGATGTCATGCCCGCAGACCACGCCGGCGTCCTTGAGGGCCCGTCCGGTGGCATAGATGTCCATGTCCACATCCCCGCTCAGGCACTGGGTGACGTTGAGCAGGATCTTGCCTCGCGAGGCCGCCTCGCGCACGAGCGAGAGGAACCAGGGGCGGCAGGGGGCGTTGCCGGCGCCGTAGGTCTCGAGGATGACGGCGCGCGAACCGTCGCCGAGCAGGATGTCGCGTACGGCCTGCTCCGTGATGCCGGGGTGGAGCTTGAGCACGGACACGCGCGTGTCCAGCTTGGTATGGATGTCCAGCCCCTTGCGCCGGTCGTAGCCGTAATGGATGAAGCTGTTGTTGTACTTGATGTTGATGCCCGCCGTGGCGAGGGGCGGATAGTTCGGGGACTTGAAGGCGTCGAAGCCCGTGGCGTTGACCTTGACACTGCGGTTGCCCCGCAGCAGCTGCGCGTTGAAGCAGATGCAGACTTCGGGCACCATCGGGTGCTTGTGGGAATCCTTGGCCGTGGCGATCTCCACGGCGGAGATGAGATTCTCCTTGCCGTCGGTGCGCGGCCGCCCGATGGGCAGCTGGCTGCCCGTGAAGACGACGGGCTTGCCCAGGTTCTCCAGCATGAAACTCAGCGCGGATGCGCTGTATGCCATCGTGTCCGTGCCGTGCAGGACCACGAATCCGTCGTAGTCGTCGTAGCGCTCGCGGATGAGCCGGGCGAGGGACTGCCAGAGCGCAGGCTCGACGTCCGAGGAGTCGATGAGCGGATTGAAGGTGAAGGAGTCGATCTTCATCGCGAACTTGCGCAGTTCGGGCACCTCCTCGAGGATGCCGCTGAAGTCGAAGGGCTTGAGCGTCCCGTCGGCGGGGTCCTCTTTCATGCCGATGGTGCCGCCGGTGTAGATCAGCAGTACGGCGTTGCGGATGGTCCGCTCTGGGAACAGGTTGAAACTCAGTTTCATAGGGCAAACAGTCTTCTGGCGTTGTCTGTGGTTACGGCTGCCACCTCCTCCACGCTGACGCCTTTCTGGCTGGCCAGGAAGGCGGCGATCAGGGGGATATAGGCACTCTCATTCCGCTCCCCGCGGTGCGGGACGGGGGTCAGGTACGGGGCGTCGGTCTCCAGCAGGATGCGGTCCAGCGGGATGCGCTTGACGGTCTCGGCGAGGGAGGCCTTCTTGAAGGTCACCACGCCGCCGATCCCGACGTACCAGTCTCCGCCCAGCCGCAGCAGGCGGTCGAACATCTCGGCGCTGCCGCTGAAGGCGTGGAGGTTGCCCCGCAGCCTGAGGTGACGGCAGTCGGCGATGATGGAGAAGAAGTCCTCCGTGGCCTCGCGCAGGTGGATGTTGACCGGCAGGTCCCACGCCGCCGCCAGCTCCAGCTGGACCCGGAAGGCTTCCTTCTGCTCCTCCTTGAAATCCGCACCGTAGTGGTAGTCGAGCCCGATCTCGCCCACGGCCACGATCCCGCGGCCGTGCCAGGCCTCCAGGGCGTCGACTTCGCGCCGCCAGTCCTTGTCCACGGAGCCGGGGTAGAGTCCGAGCATCGGGCGCAGCACGCCCGGATGCCGCTCCACGAGGGCGAACATCCGCTCCCGCTCGCGGGAGTCTACGTCCGCCTGCAGCTGGACGGTCACGCCGGCGGCCAGGGCTCGCGCGATGACCTCCTCCTCGCAGCCTTCGAAAGCCTCGTCGTACGTGTGGGTGTGCGTGTCGATGAATTCCATCTATACAAAGTTACATATTTTTTGTATTAATGGTGCATCTTTGGAGCAGATCGATGCAGAGGAATCCCTCCTCTTCCAGCAGTCCCGTCCCGCGGGCCACTTCGGCATAGCCGAAGCCGGTCTCGCGGCAGATCTCGTCGAGCTGGATGCCGCGCCGGATGCGGACGAGTGAAGCGATGGCTGCCAGCCGCGCCACTTCGTCCGCAGGCAGGGCGGTCCCGAAGCGCTGCCGCACGGCTTCGCCCAGTTCTGCCTTCCGGGTCCGCCGCAGGCGGCCCAGCCCGATCGCGACGGGCAGTGCGGCCGGGTCGGTCACGGGCGCCGCCACCTGCTCGCGCAGCAGCTGGTTGCAGCCCTGTGAGCGTGCATCGTCGATCCGGCCCGGCACGGCGAAGACGTCGCGTCCGTAGCCGGCGGCCAGCCGGGCCGTGATCATCCCGCCGCCGCGGGCGCGGGACTCCACCAGCACGGTGGCTCCGGCGAGCCCGGCGATGATGCGGTTGCGCCGCAGGAAGTTGAACGCCGCCGGGACGGTCCCGGGCGGATAGTCCGTCACGAGCGCGCAGCCGGGCGTGGCGGTCATCCGCTCCACGAAGGCGGTGTGCCGCCGCGGGTAGACGTCCTCTACACCCACCGGGCTTACGCCGACGGTGGGCAGGCCGCATTCCAGCGCGGCTGCGTGGGCGGTGATGTCCACGCCCAGCGCCAGTCCGCTGACCACCAGCGGCCGGGCCGGCGCTTCGCCGAGCGCCCGGACGATGCGCTGGCAGCTCTCGCGTCCGTACAGGCTCTGGTCGCGCGTGCCGACGATGGCCACGGCCGGCCTGCGGCCGAAGAGTTCCGCTGCGGGCGTGACGCTGCGTACGTAGAGCAGCAGCGGCGCGTCGGGACAGGACCGCAGCGCCTCGGGATACCCTTCGTCGAAAAGACTCAGGAACTGGTATCCGCGCGCGGAGAGCCGCTCGTACTCGGTGCAGGCCGCCTCCAGGGCCTCCGGCCCGATCCGGGCCGCCCGGGCGTTATACGGTCCGAATAGCTCCAACCGTTCCTTGTCGGACAGGGCAAAGACAGCCTCGGCGGAGCCGAGCGCGTCGATCAGGTTGTGGGAGAATTTGGGTTCATTGCCGAAAATGGCATTGAGCGCGATGGCGCTCACCAGGGGAGCAGAATCTTTGTCCATTTCTCATAGTCATTATGTTTCTGGACAAAGATAAAAAAACCGGCTGAGAGTATCAACCGGTTTCGGAATCATTCGTACGGAAAGCTACACGATCAGCAGCGCGTCGCCGTAGGGGCCGAACTTGTAGTCGTTCTCCAGCGCGGTCCGGTAGGCGTTCATCACCTTGTCGTAGCCGCCGAAGGCCGCCACGGTCATCAGCATCGTGGACTTCGGGAGGTGGAAGTTGGACACGATGGCGTCCGGGACGGAGAACTCGTAGGGCGGGAAGATGAACTTGTTGGTCCAGGTGTCGTTGGCGCGGACTTCGTGGTTGGTGGTGACGTAGGTCTCCAGGGCCCGGATCACCGTCACGCCTACGGCGCAGATCCTGCCGCCGCTGCGCTTCGTGTGGTTGATCTCGCCCGCAGCCTGCTCGTTGATGATGATACGCTCTCCGTCCATGCGGTGCTTGGAGAGATCCTCCACATCCACGGTGCGGAAGTGCCCGATGCCCATGTGCACGGTGATGAAGGTCTTCTCGATGTCGTGCAGGATCATGCGGTTGAGCAGTTCGCGGCTGAAATGCAGTCCGGCCGCCGGGGCGGACACGGCACCTTCGTACTTGGCGAAGATGGTCTGGAACTCCTCGGCATCCTTGGCGGTCGGGGTTTTCTTGACCCACTCCGGCACGGGGGTCTGCCCGAGCGCGAAGAGCGAGGCCTTGAACTCCTCGTACGGACCGTCGAACAGGAAGCGCAGGGTGCGCCCGCGGGAAGTCGTGTTGTCGATCACCTCGGCCACCATGCTCTCGTCCTCGCCGAAATAGAGCTTGTTGCCGATGCGGATCTTGCGGGCGGGATCCACGATCACGTCCCAGAGCCGCTGCTCTTTGTTGAGCTCGCGCAGCAGGAAGACCTTGATGTCGGCGCCGGTCTTCTCCTTCTTGCCGGAGAGCAGGGCCGGGAAGACCTTGGTGTCGTTGAGGACGAACCTGTCGCCCTTGCCGAAGTAGTCGATGATGTCCTTGAATTTCCGGTGCTCTATCTCGCCGGTATCCTTGTGGAGGACCATCAGTTTGCATTCATCCCGCCACTGGACGTGCCCGTCGATTTCGGGCATCAGTTCCGTGGCGATCATCTCCTGCGGGAGTTCGAAGTCGAATTGAGAGAGTTTCATACGCGTTCCGTATTGACACAAGCAATCTCTATACGGACAAATCCCGCAAAAAGTTTCAAGCAAGGATTATTTTTTCTTCGCCTGGGCCTGCTTGCGCTCGATGATCTGCATGTTGCGGTTGGCGGCGTAGTCGTCGGGCTCGAGCTTGAGGGCCTTCTTGTAGTATTTGACGGCCTGCTTGTCGTTGCCCTTGATCTGCCAGTAGGAGCCGATGTTGTTGATGAAAGCCGTGTTCTTGGGGAAGAGTTTGTTCATCCGTTCGGAGATCTCCCGGAAGTACTCGTAGCTTGCCGGCGTGCCGGTCTGGAAGAAGAGGGCGCAGTACTCGCCGATGCCCTGCTGGAAGATCTCGGAAGAGGCGCTCTCTCCGTCCAGGGTCCAGGCGGGGCGGGCGGAGGCGTTGCGCTCGATGAGCGCCTTGAGCTCCGCCGCGGCCATGTCGGGGCTCTCCTTCTCGTAATTGGACAGAGCCGTGATCTTGAGAAAATGCCAGCGCAGCTCGTCCGGCTGCGCGGCGATCTGCTTGTCGAGGACCTTCATGGCCTCGCCGAAGAGTTCCTCGTCGAAGTTGACATCCTCGAAATAATTGACGTCGTTGCCTTCGGAGTCCTTCAGGGTGAAGGTCGGCTGCTTGCCCAGGTAGCGGCGCACGCCGGGCTTGGCGAGGACCTCCGAGCTCTGGGCCTTGACATAATAGTAGTTGAACCGGGCCAGCGGGATGGCCGGGTCGTCCGGGCTCGCGGCCTCCCAGCGGTCGAGCAGGGTCTCCACGCCCACGCCGGAGTAGCCTACGTTGCGCACCAGCCGCTCGTAGCGGGCGGCGAAATCTTCTGCGGGACCATCCTGCGCGAAGGCCGTGACGGCCAGCGCGAGGATCGAGGCGAGGGTGAGTGTCAGTCTTTTCATCTTCATACGTTCATCAGGATCCGGCGCCCCTTGGGCAGGAGGTTGTTGCATCGCGCTCCGATGTTCTTGACGAAACCCAGGGGATGGCCGAGATAAGTTATCACATTGTAGCCGGGGGCGGCCTGCGGCAGCACGAGCGCGTCCCGGTGGAGGAAGCGCAGGGCCGTCTGCCGGTCCACGTCCACGGCCGGATAGTCCTTGCTATCAAATTTTATGCTCAAAGCGTAATCGGGATCCGGGATGAAGTCCCGGCCCTTCTGTTCTCCCTTGCGCAGGCCGCTGCGGAGCGGGTGCAGCGCGGTGAGATCGGCCCGGGCCGACGCGCGCTGGGGCGAAGTCTTGCGCAGCGCTCCGGCCCACTGCCCTTCGCCCGGCACCACGCCGGCCTCGAGCAGATGGCCGTGGGCGGTGCGGCGCACGCCGCATTCCGCGAAGAAATCCTCCGGCGGCAGGATCTCCCCGCCCAGCTCCTCTGCGGCCCAGGCAAGGTTGTCATCGTTCTCCGCCGGTTCGTAGGTGCAGGTGCTGTAGAGCAGCCAGCCCCCCTCGCGCAGCGCCGGCCAGACGTCCGCGAGGATGCGCTTCTGGCGGGCGGCGCACAGCTCCACCACCGCCGGGCTCCACTCCTCGCGGGCCCGCGGGTCCTTGCGGAACATCCCCTCGCCGCTGCAGGGCACGTCCGCGACGATGATGTCGAAAAAACCCTCCAACTTGGAGAAGGCCGCCGGGTCCGCGCTCGTGACGACCACGTTCGGGTCGCCCCAGCGCGCCACGTTGTCGTCCAACACCCCCACGCGCGCCTTCATCACCTCGTTCGCCACCAGCACGAACCCGTCCCCGAAAACCTCCCGCAACGACGCCGCCAGATCCGTCGTTTTCCCCCCTGGAGCAGCGCATAAATCCAGTACGCGTACTGGATTTATGCGCCGTTGCACTCCCACCCCCTGCACCCCCTCAAGGGGGATGGCCGGATAATCGCTGTCGCGATCCGGCCTGCTCGAGGCACCGATAGCAATACGCGGAAAGGCTATACCCTCAGGCTGGCTGCCGCGGAACGGAGGACAACCGGTCAGGATTATCCGGAACAGAGATCCGACAAACATCGCCGAACTGTCCTGCACATAGTAGCAGCCGGCGTGGAAGAGGGGATCGAGCGTAAAGACAGGCCGTTCGGCGAGGAGGCGGCCGTAGGGGGACCAGGGTACAGGAGTCCCTGCGGGCCCTGCGAGGCCCTTGAAAGGATTGAGGCGGATGGAGACGGACGCCTCGTCCATCAGAGATTGAAATTGCCGGGCATCTGCGGCACACGCCCCTCAGACGCGTCCACCAGGCCGTCTACCAGCTTGTCGACCGCCTCCTGGATGCGGCTGCCCAGCATGGTCTTCATCATGAAATTGAGATTGGCGTCCAGGTCGATCCAGAAATCCGTGCGCCCCTCGAGCACTGACGGCTCGAAATGCAGCACGCCCACGAACTCCACGGGCGAGTCCGTGCTGCCGAGCCGGATCAGCCGGTAAGGCTCGCGGTCATCCACGCGCACGCCGATCCGGAACCCCTGGACCGTGACGGTCAGGGTGTCGAAATCCGCCTGGACCTCGGCCTTGACCCGGTCCGCCGGGACCATCTGCGCGAAATTGCGCAGGTCCGTGAATGCCATATAGAGTTCTTCTGGGCGCTTGGCCACCTGTCCGTGCTTGCTGGTATAGTGTGCTGTCATAGTCGGAAATAATGCTTACATTTGTCGTACCGTTTGCAAAGATAGCAATTTTCCGATGCACAGGATCTATTTCGAAAAACGCTGCATCATCATCTGCAGTCCTGACGAGCAGGCGCTCTCCGACCCCAACGCCGTAGAGTTCCACTTCGGGGAGAGCATCAACATCCACACCCTCGTGGACATGTTCGAGGCCTCGCAGTCCCTCTCGCGCATCTACATCCCCACGGACAACACCGCCTGGATGTACCGGCGCGTGTGCGCGGAGTTCCGGGAGGTCGATGCCGCCGGCGGGCTGGTCTCCAACCGCCGCGGCGACTACCTGCTCATCCAGCGAAGCGGCCTGTGGGACCTGCCCAAGGGGCATCGTGAAGAAGGGGAGGACATCGAGGTGACGGCCCTGCGCGAAGTCCAGGAAGAGACCGGCGTGGACCAGCTGGAACTGCGGGACCTGATCTGCATCACCGACCACTGCTACCTGCGCGGCGGGATCTGGCACCTCAAGCACACCTGGTGGTACGACATGCTCTACACCGACCCGGTCAACCTCACCCCACAGCGCGAAGAGGACATCACCCGCGCCGCGTGGGTGGCCCGCTCGAGTCTGCCCCCGTATCTGAAAAACACCTATCCTTCCATCCAGGAAGTCTTCCGCGAGGCGAAGTAGATTCCGGATCAAGCCCGGAATGACGCTGGCAAGCCCAAGCGTCAGTCCGCCTTGACGGTCTGGGCGGGGTCGACACGGGAGATGAACAGCGTCGGGATCAGGAGCAGCAGGAGGATCCCCGCGAAGGCGGCGAGGTCCGCCAGCAGGATGGCCGGCAGGTTGACGTGCACCGGCACGAAAGATACGAAATAATTCTCGGGATTGAGCTTGATCCAGTGCGTGGTGCCCTGGACCAGGCAGAAGAGCAGCGCCAGGGCGTTGCCGATGGCCATGCCGATGGCCACGGTCCGGGCGCCGACTCGCAGGAACACCCCGGCGATGGCGCGGTCGCCCATCCCGAGGGTCTTGAGGGTGCCGATCGTGGAGACGTGCCGGAAGAGCAGGATCAGCAGCCCGGAGATCATGTTGAATCCCGCCACGATGGTCATCAGCAGCAGGATCGCATAGACGTTGAAATCGATCAGGTCCAGCCAGTCGAACAACTGGGCGAAGCGCTCCGTCGCCGCGACGGCGCGCAGGGGCTCCTCATCTTCGCCGGCGCCGAGCGTGGCGCGCCAGCCCAGTTCCTGGGTGATGCGCTCCATCGCGCGCCGGTTGCGCTGGCGCGGTGCGAGAGTCACTTCCAGTACGGAAGCCTCGTCCGGCTCCCATTCTGCCACGCGGCGCAGGTCCGCGTCGGAGGCATAGATCAGTTGTCCCTCCTCCGTCTCCATGGCGCTCTCGTAGAGCGCGAGGATGCGCCATTTGCGGATCTTGACCTTCTCCCCGATGAAATAGGCCGTCAGGTCGTCTCCGACCCCGAGCCCGAAGCGCTCCGCCAAGGAGGAGGGCACGCGCACCCCGAGCGAGGCCGTGTCGGCCTGCGTGCCCTTGAAGAGCGCGCCGTGGATGTCGTCCCCGACCTTGAGGATGCCTGCCTGGTAGACGACCGGCTCGATCCGCTCCACGCCGGGGACGGCCTTCAGGTCCTCCAGGTAGGAGGGTGCGGCGCAGACGGGATCCTCGCTGCCCGTCATGTCGGCGGCGGCGTTGGTCAGCAGGATGTCGCCGGTGACGGCGGAGACACCGCCGCGGATCTCCCGGCGGAACCCGCCGGAGACCGCGACAGCTATGATGATAACAAGGAAAGAGATGGCTATCGCGGCGACAGCCATCCTTTCCTTGACACGCAGACGTGCGGCTATGAAGCCTTCCGCCTGCATCCGATTACCAGATATGGACGCGCTCGGACTCCGGACGCCACATCGGGTCGCCCTCCTGGATGCCGAATGCATCGAAGAAGTAGCCGAAGTTGCGCAGGGTCACGTTGACACGGTTGTTGCCCAGGGAGTGCACGTCGAGCTTGGTCAGGCGGGCCTTCTCCTCGTCGGTGATGTTCTGCGCCCAGACGCGGGCGTAGCCGAGGAAGAAGCGCTGGGCGGCGCTGAAGCCGTCGATCGGAGCGGGCTCCACCCCGCCGAGGGCGTTGTGCAGTGCGGACCAGGCGACGGACACGCCGCCGTGGTCGGCGATGTTCTCACCGAGGGTCAGTTCGCCGTTGGCCTTGACGCCCGGGAGGATATCCACCTCGCTGAACTGGTCGACGAGTACGTGGGTCTTCGCCACGAAGGCGGCGCGGTCCTCGTCGGTCCACCAGTTGTTCATGTTGCCGTCCTTGTCGAACAGGCTGCCCTGGTCGTCGAAGCCGTGGGTCATCTCATGGCCGATCACCACGCCGATGGCGCCGTAGTTGACGGCATCGTCAGCATCCGGGTTGAAGAACGGCGGCTGCAGGATGCCGGCGGGGAAGCAGATCTCGTTGGTGGTGGGGTTGTAGTAGGCGTTGACCGTCTGCGGGGTCATGCCCCACTCGGTCGGGTCCGTGGGCTTGCCGAGCTTGGAGAGGTTGTCCTGCACGTACCAGGCGCTGGCGGCGCGGAGGTTCTCGTAGTAGCTCAGCTGCGGGTCCACGGTGAGGGTGCTGTAGTCTTTCCACTTGTCGGGGTAGCCGATCTTGACGGTGAAGGCGGCCAGCTTCTCGCGGGCCTTGGCCTTGGTCTCGCCGGACATCCACTCCAGCGAGTCGATGTGCTCGCCCAGGGCGACCTGCAGGTTCTTCACCAGGTCGAGCATCTTCTGCTTGGAGGACTCGGGGAAGAAACGCTCTACATACATCTGGCCCACGGCCTCGCCGAGGATGCTGTTGGGCACGCTCATGGCGCGCTTCCAGCGCGGCTTCTGCTCGGTGATGCCGCTCATCTGGGTGCTGAAGAAGTCGAAGCTGGCCTGGTAGAAGTCATCCGACAGGGAGCCGGCGGCGCTGCTGATCAGCTGTGCGGCCAGGTAGTCCTTGAGGGCGTCGAGCGGCGTGTCCTTGAAGAGCTTGCTGAAGCCCTGGAAGAAGGAAGGCTGCTCCACGATGACCTTGTCCATCTCCGGAAGATCCATCGCGGCGGCGAAGGTCTTGAAATCAAAGCCCGGGAATGCCTTGTAGATCTGGGCGGAGGACATCGGGTTGTAGAGGCGCTGGACGTCACGGTTCTCCACGCTGGTCCAGGAGAAGGCGGCGAGCTTGTCCTCGATACCTGCGGCATTGGCGGCACGCTGCTCCGCATTGTCCAGGCCGGCGAGGGCGAAGAGCTTGGCGAGCATGGCCTCATAGCCCTTGCGCAGTTCGGCGTTGGCGGGGTCCACGTAGTAGTCGCGGTCGCCCATGCCGAGGCCGCCCTGGCCCAGGTAGAAGACCTGGTTCTTGCTGTCCATCAGGTCGGCATCCACGCCGCCTCCGAAGAAGCCGCCCTCGCCCACGAGGTTCAGCTTGCCGAGGTGCGCGGCGAGCGCCTTCTTGTCAGCGACGGCATACAGCTCATCGAGGTATTTCTTGAGCGGTGCGGCACCCTCTGCGTTGAGGCGGGTCGAGTCGAGGCCCTGCTTGTACAGGTCCACGATCTTCTGGTCGATGGTGCCGGGCTCCGGGTTCATCGTCGTCATTTCGGAGAACAGGGCGTTGAGGTCCTCGACGTTCTTCTCGCGCAGCACGTCGAAGGAACCGAAACGGGCGTATTCGGCTTTAAGAGGGTTCTTCTTCATCCATCCGCCGTTGGCGTACAGGAAGAAATCTTCGCCGGGCTTCACGCTGAGGTCCATGTCGGTCGGATCCAGGGCCGGGGCTTTCACTTCCTTGGGCTGGCAGGCTGCCAGCATCATCACAGGAATCATGATTGCAAGTAATCTTTTCATATATTAAGAATAATAAGTATATCCGAACAAGACTGCGAATTTACGGATTTTTCCGATATTTGTGGTCATGCGGGACGGTAAACTGCAAGATATCCTCCTCCGATACGGGATTGCGACCGTGGGCCTGGTGTTCGTGGCGCTGGGCGTCGCGCTGTCCATCATCTCCAACCTCGGCACGGCGCCGCTGTCATGCCCGGCCTATGTGCTGAACCTCAAATGGCCGGCCCTGTCGGTGGGGACCTTCACGCTCCTGGTCAACACGACCTACCTCCTGCTCCAGTGGGCGCTGCTGCGCCGGGACTTCAAGGCGGAGTACCTGATGCAGGTCGTGGCTTCGGCCCTGTTCGGCTACCTGATCGACGGCTGTCTGTGGGCGCTGGGATGGCTGCAGCCCGGGACGTTCGCCGCCCGGCTCGGCCTGACGGTGCTCGCCGGGGCCGTGACGGCCCTGGGCGTCAGCATCGAGGTGGCGGCGAACGCCTGGATGCTCTCGGCCGAGATGACGGTAGGAGCCATCTCACAGGTGTTCAAGAAGGATTTCTCGCGGGTGAAGATCGTGATGGATTCGCTTATCGTCGTCGTGTCTGCGGCGCTGGCCTGGCTGTTCTTCGCCAATCCTTTCGGATACGGCGCCTACACCGGACTGGGGGATGTGCTGCTGGCCCGTACGCCGGGTGTCGTGATCGGCCTGGGGACGCTGCTGCTGGCGGTGCTGCCGGGGCTGATGATGCGGCTGACCGATCCGCTGGTCGCCCGCCTGCTCAAGGGCATATACGACAGAAGCGCTCGTAGATCGCAATGACGTTGTCCACGTAGAAGACCGTCTCTTCCCCACGGAAAGGACCGACCTTGACCGCGCCCGTCGCGAGGGTGGTCTCGTCCTGCATGCGCGGCAGGACCCGGTTGACCACGTTGAACCAGTAGCCGGTGTCCACGCCCAGCAGCTGCGCCACGCGCAGGCAGTCGTCGATGCGCCCGACGCCGGCGTTGTAGGCGGCGAGGGCGTATTTGTAGCGCTCGGTCATGTTGTCTCCCACCTTATAGTACCTCCGGATCAGGTTGCCGAGCAGCTCGGCTCCGGCGGCGATGTTCATCTCCGGGTCCAGCGTGTCGGTCACGCCGTATTTCTCCGCGGTCGCGGGCATCATCTGCATCAGGCCGGCGGCCCCGCGCGGGGAGTGGGCCTCGATGTGGAAGCGCGACTCCTGCCAGATCACGGCGGCCAGCAGGTGCCAGTCCCAGCCGAGCGTGTCGGCGTGGGCGCGGATCAGGCTGTCGTAGGGGCTGATCTGCGTTCGGCGGCCGCCCCGCATCGGGTTGTAGTCCGTGAGGAAGGCCCTCCGGGTCGGCTCATAGTCTTCGCTGTGGTGCCAGGCGTCGATCCACTCGTTGAGGTCGCGCATCCCGGCGTGCTCGTCGTGCCGCATCAGCCAGAGGCTGAGGCTGTCCACGGGGATGGACACGAGCACGCTGTCCACGGCCAGGCTGTCCTCGAAGGGGACGACCACGATGTCCACGGCCCCGGCGCGCAGCGAGTCCAGGTAGGAGCGCTTGCGTCCGGTCAGCAGGATGTCGGTGTCCTGGCCGCCTTCTGCGGCATAGCGCTTCAGCAGTTCATAATGGTAGCCGGTCACGAGCGCCTTGGAGGTGTCGGCGAGGGGTGCGAGCTCCAGCACGCAGCGGATGTGGGCGGGCGGGACGTACGCCTCCGGACGGGCGGGCCTGCGCAGGGAGGCGAGCCCGGTGCCCAGGACCAGGAGGGCGGTGACAGTCAGGACGATATAGTCTCGTGCACGCATGGGCTTAACGGGGACGGCCGGTGGGCTGGGTGTAGAACGGCCAGTAGATGCCGAGCTTGAGCCCGTCCATGCCGTTGGAGGTCACGATGTAGCGGTCCGCGCTGAAGTAGTCCATCTTGCGCATCGGCCAGCCACCGCCGGCGTTCTGGTACTTGATGAATACGCAGGCGCGCTTCCACTGCACGTTGACGAAGACGTCGAAGAAGGGGCCGTTGGTGTAGAGCCGTTCGGTCTGGTTGTGGAAGACGCCCAGGTTGGGGTTCCACGCGGGGGAGTACCACTTGGTGTTGTAGTAGGCGTCCGCGCCGACCTGCATCACCATCACGTTCTGGCGCGCCTCGTTGCGCTGGACCACGAACTCCAGGTAGTAGCGGAAGTTGAAGGCTGCGGCGGGCAGCGGCAGGACGTCCGGATTGGAAGAGACCTGGAACAGCGCCCGGTGGTCCAGGTGCAGGGGGCCGAGTACCAGGTCCTTGCGGAGATTGGCGGCGAGCACGCTCATCGCCTGGCCGTTCTGGCGGATGATGCCGTCCGTACCGTAGTACAGGTTATTGCCCAGCAGGGCGTAGCCCACGTCGGCGGACAGGCGCCAGTGCGGGATGTCGAGCCTGCCCTGGATGCGTGTCGTGGAGATCTTGCCGAATTCGTTGTCCCAGCTGTAGTGGTTGAGGTTGAGGTGCTGCTGGTAATAGGTCGGTTCCTGGAGCGTGGTCTCGAAGTGGGCGGACAGGCTGAGCGGGCTCTTGCGCGCCCGGCGGAAGGGATAGAAGCGCAGCTCCGCGTTGGCTTCGATCCCGAAGTCGCCGGCGTCGTGGCCGAGCATCACGAAACGGCCTTTGGCGTTCCAGTAGGCGTTGTCACGCAACTGCCCTTCGGCACCTGCATAGAGGTAGACCGAGTTCTCGACATGCTTGGTAGGGCGGACGGTGGTGCTGTCGAAATACTGCTTCATGTAGTCACCCACGCCCACGTCCAACTTGGAGATGACCCCGGCGTCGGACCAGGGCTGCAACCGCAGGTAGACCTTGTTGTCCAGCCGCGCGACCCGCATCGAGTCCGCGCTGGCGGTACCGTAGCGGAAGAGCTCGTAAATATCGCTCCCGGACGCACCGGGGATGTTGTCGTAGTACTCGCGGGTATAGGTGGAGAATTCGCTGCTGTGGCCGATGTAGGCCGTGGTGATGTCGCGGTCCAGGCTGTCCGGGTTGAAGTGGAAGGTGGTGTCGCGCCGGGCCCGCATCCGGCTGATGAAGGTGAAGGGGATGCGGAGCTGCTGGTCGACGAAGAAGGTGTTTTTCTTGATCTTGGAGCGGGCGCCGGAGAGTTCAACCCGGATATCGCGGGCGTCCACCGTCGTGTCGCGGATCCAGCCGATGTCCACGATGCCGCCGTTCTCCTGGCGCTGCACCACGTTGCGGATGAATCCGGCGTGCATCGTATAGCGCTTGCCCAGGTAGTTGGCCTGCACCACGGAGGTCTTGTTGGCTGTCTGCTCGCTCTCGAGGATGCCCCCGCCGCCGAAGCGGTCGAAGAGCAGGGAGAAGTTCAGCGCAGGGGTGATGTTCTGCGTGGTGAAGAGGTGGAGGTTGTCGGATTCCTTGTCGCGGTTGGCGAGCAGGGTCCCGAAGTAGCCGAGTTCGGTGTAGGGGACCTTGGTGTTGTAGTGCGGCAGGGTGCGGTGGGAGTAGCTCCAGGCCTCCTGCGCATCATAGAACTCCACGCCTTCGTCGCTGCGGCGCAGGAACCAGTTGTAGTACTGCACCGGGGATCCGGCCACACCCAGCCAACTGGCGTTGACGTCCTGCCGGCGGAAGGGGTAGTCGTGGAAGTGGTAATTGAAAGTCGTGTCGGGGATGTAGGCCGAGACCTTGCCGAAGTCCGGGTCCTGCTTCCAGGCTACGATGCGCTTGTAGTAGAGCGAGTCGGGCAGGACGTAGCTCTCCAGGATGCGCGGCGTGGTCTCCGCGATGGAGTCGCGGATGTTCTTCCGCTCCTCCCGGGCCTTGCCCAGCGAGTCCATCCGGGCCATCTTGAGTTGGGCTTTCTGCTCGGCGTCATAGGCCTTTCGCTCGCGGGGGGAGAGCCCGGCGTACCAGGCCTCGAAAGCGGCCTTGGCCCGGGCCGTGGAATCCACGATCCACAGGGAGTCGAGCTTGCCCCAGAGCGAGGTGTCGAGCTGCGCCTTGAAGGAGTCGCGCGGACTCAAGCGCACCACGGTATCAAGGGCGGCGACAGCCATCGAGTCGAGGATTTCCTCGCCTGAGGTGTCCCGCACGGTGATCTCTTCCAGCGACAGGGTCCGGCGCAGTTTGTAACCCCCGGTCGGGTACACGACCGTGTCCGGCGCGGCTATGGACAGACGCCGTGCCAAAGGGTAGTCATTCCGGGCTTGACCCGGAATCTCCCCCCGCCCCGGAATCCCCAGCGCCCCCGCGGCGGCAAAAGCCGTCACGGCGACCGGGAACAGTATGCGCGAAAACAAACTCACAATCAGACAAAGATACGGACTTTTGGGGGATTCTCAAAAAGTGCGTAAATTCGCCTGTAGTTATGCAAAGACTCCACCAGCTCTACACCGACTGGTCCGGCGAGGCTCCGGACCGGTGCGAGCTGCTGCCCCTGTCGGGCAGCGCACGCAAGTATTACAGGATATCCGGCCCCGGCGGGACCGTGATCGGCTGCATCGGCACCAATCCCGCCGAGAACCGCGCCTTCCTCACGATTGACGCGCAGTTCTGCGACCACGGGTTGCATGCCCCGCAGGTCTATGCCGTCTCGGCCGACGGGATGGCCTACCTGCAGGAGGACCTGGGCGGCGGACAGCTCTTCGAGCTCCTGCAGCCCGCCCTGGCGGACGGCAGTTTCTCGCAGGAACAGCTCGACTGGCTGCACGACACGATGGCCCTGCTGCCCGCCGTGCAGTTCAAGGTGGGGGAGGGCATGGACTGGGACGTCTGCTTCCCCGACCGGGAGTTCAACGCCCGGATGGTGGACTTCGACCTCAATTATTTCAAATACGATTTCCTGAAGCTCACAGGCCTGGAGTTCAATGAGATCCGCCTGCAGGACGACTTCGACCGCCTGCGCGCGGACGCGCTGGATTTCGAGGGCGACACCTTCATGTACCGCGACTTCCAGGCGCGCAACGTGATGATCAAGGACGGCGAGCCCTGCTTCATCGATTTCCAGGGCGGGCGCCGCGGACCGGTGCAGTACGACCTGGCCTCCTTCCTCTGGAACGCCGGCACGCACTTCAGTGCGGCTCTGCGCCGCGAACTGGAGCAGGTCTACCTGCGCGCGCTCGACGCTTTCCGGCCGGTGGACGAGCCGGCGTTCTACCGGCAGTACCGGCTGCTGACGCTCGTGCGCCTGCTCCAGGAGACGGGCGCCTACGGCTTCCGGGGCCTGATCGAGCGCAAGCAGCTCTTCCTCGACTGCATCCCCACGGTGCTGGGCTGCTACCGTGAGCTGACCGCCGAGCCTTTCGAGCGCTATCCCTATTTGACGGATGTCTTGCAGCGGCTCTGCACGGAGTGGGACGGCCGGACGATCATCCCCGGCATGGAGGTGGCCTTATGAAAGCGCTGGTCTTCGCCGCCGGGCTCGGGACCCGGCTCCGTCCGCTCACGGACACGATGCCCAAGGCGCTCGTCCCCGTGGCGGGGCGGCCGATGCTGGAGCGCGTGCTGTGCAAGCTGCGCGACGCAGGCCTGGGCCCCTTCGTGGTCAACGTCCACCATTTCGCGGAACAGATCGAGGCGTTCCTGGCGGAGCATGACGGCTTCGGCGCGCAGGTCGCCGTCTCGCGCGAGGCGGCCGAGCCGCTGGAGACGGGCGGCGGCATCAAGCACGCCGCGCCGCTGCTCGGCCCCGGGCGCTTCCTCGTCCACAACGTGGACATCCTCAGCGACCTGGACGTGCCGTGGTTCCTGGCACAGGACGACCCCGCGTCGCTGGCCACGCTCCTGCTGATCGACGCCCCGGCCGACCGCTACCTGCTCTTCGACGACGAGATGCGCCTCGTGGGCTGGACCAATGTCCGCACCGGGGAGGTCAAGAGTCCGTACCTGCCAGATTTCGACCCTGCGCGGTACCGCCGCTATTCCTTCTGCGGCATCCACATCGTCTCCGACGCCGTCTTCGACAAGATGGCGTCCTGGCCGGACAAGTTCTCCATCATCGATTTCTACCTGAGCGAATGCGCTGCCGGCACGATCCGGGGCGTGCTGGCCCCGGACATGCGCCTGATCGACATCGGCAGTCCTGCCAAGCTGGAGGAAGCAGGACGCGAAGTGCAGGCCGGTCGGCTAGGATAATTGATTACCAATTGCTTACAAGATAACCTTCGGAGTTTTCCCCGAAGGTTATCTTGTAACTCGCTGATAGTCAATGCCGGCTTTGGAGGAGCTCTTACTGCTGCTGCCCCACCGGGATGAAGGTCGGGCCTTCGTGGACGATCAGTTCCACGCCGTCGAAGCTGACGGCGTCAGCGTTGCCGATCGTCAAGCCGGTCTCGGCCTCGAAGCGGCAGTTCTCGAAGTGGAAGACATCGGAACCGAAGGGAGAGACCTTGAAAGCGTTCATCGTGCCGAGTTTCTGGCCCTTGGCGTTGACGTTGCGGATGGTGATGTTGCGCAGTTGCGTGACAGGATCTGCGTAGACGATCTCGCGGGCACCGATCCGGCCGGCCATCCACTCCAGGTTGATGTCCAGGATGTTGCGGACGTTCTCGATCTCGTAGTCCTCGAAGGTGATGTTCTCCACCCAGCCGCCGCGCGGAGGCTGGCTCTTGAAGCGGATCGGGCCCCAGTTGTCGCCGTCCACCTTGATGCGGCGGGAGGTGACGTTGCGGATGCCGCCGGAGATCTCGCTGCCCATCGTCACGGCGCCGTGGCCGTAGGCGAAGTGGCAGTCCTCGATCAGGATATTCTCGCTCAGGCGGCCCACGCGG